>Ga0208075_1000298_pt1 | contig 29270 bp, 30 predicted proteins | sample HotLakmasection5_FD_184728 | JGI IMG/M metagenome (GOLD analysis project Ga0208075, IMG submission 184728) | Hypersaline microbial mat communities from Hot Lake, Washington, USA - Section #5 (SPAdes) | ecosystem: Environmental > Aquatic > Non-marine Saline and Alkaline > Hypersaline > Microbial... | reverse complement strand
TTGGGATCCAATTACATTGACATGGTATGATATTGAAAATGATCCTGATATTTCTGCAACAGTGTATAAATGGTTAAACACAGTAGTGACGATTAATGCTGCTGCTGTTGCTGCTCCTTCAGCTTATAAGGTGGACTCACAATTGTCTATGACTAACGGTCCTGGAAAAGTTACTGAAACTTGGGTGATGTACGGCACCTGGCCAAAAGAAGTTAACTGGGGCGAACTCAGCTACGACGACACAGAAATTGCAACATGCGAAGCTGTGATTCGTTTTGACCGTGCAAAAAGAGTTGACGGTTAATTAATGCCTGGATTTCTAATCAGTGGAAGTGAATTCGGTAAGGGGAACCTCTCCGAAGTAAGACGCAAGCATAGGTGGTTTTTTTCAACGTTGGGAACAACGCAGATAACCACTGAAGCTTTGTTGTGGCTTAAATCTGCGACAAAACCAGAGATTGAAATCTTGCCACTAGAAATGCATTTTGAACAAGAAAGAGCATGGCAAGCTGGAAAACATCAGTGGAATGACATTGAACTTGTATGGTATGACGCAGAACAACCGGATATTTCTTCTGTGGTATATGAATGGTTAAATGAAACACTAAATATTGATAGAGCTACTATGGCTACACCAGCAACATATAAGAGAGATGGTCAATTAGAGCATCAGTCTTCAAGTATGAAGTCACCAGATGTGTGGAGGCTATATAATATTTGGCCAACAAGAGTTAATTGGGATTCTTTGGATTACAGTGATTCAAATTTTTTAGAAGTTAAAGTTACTTTAAAATATGATCGTGCAACATTTAAGCCTGGGAATAAACCTGGTTCATTACTTTTGGAATAAAATGCCTGGATTTGCTTTTGGTTCTGATGATGTAACTAGTGGCAAGGGACCTAATCCTTCAGTCAATACTGCTCGTACGTATAGATGGCGTATTATAAAACTTGGGCCAGTATCTGCTAGTACTATTAGTGGTGTGTCTACTCAGTGGTATGCTAAGTCACTAACTTTTCCTACTCTTGGTGCTAATATTGAAGAAGCTACTGGATCTACAGTTAAATATAAGTTTGCAGGACACGTAAATTATACCAATGCAAACATTACGTTCTATAATGTTTTATATGGATCTGGAACGTCGGTACAAGCATTTCTAGAAAACTGGGCTAGGTCTATTTATGGCCATCCTATTAGTGGGAATCCTAAAAATATTGATTTCAATGCTGTTCATGTAGCAGATGATTATAAGGATACTTCAATATTTTCACTGAGAGATGAATCTGGTGGCGACAAGACAACTTTGATACTACATAATTCATGGCCTCTAAAAGTTTCACATACTGCACTTGATTATTCAAAAAATGAATTGGCTGAAGTGTCATTAGAATTGGTTTTTGATTGGTATTCACTAGAATCTAGTAATGAAACATCTTCAGGTGATGGTCCTTCTGAAGAATTTTTAGAACAACAAAGAGCGATTAGCGCTGCTGCTTCTAGAAACAGATAAAAGTAAATAATATACAACATATAGGTGATAAATATGACTGATAAAATAAGCATGTCTACTACCCCGTTTGATTCCGGGGAAGATGAGAAAAAAGAAACAAAACCTAAAAAGGATGCTCTTGATGCATTCTTTGATAATACTAATTATCAATGGGAGGAAGTTACTCTTCCATCAAGAGGTATGTATTATGGTGGAAATCCATGGTCCAAAGTAGGATTGCCTGGTGGTGTAATTGAAGTTAGGCCTTGGACAATTAATGAAGAAAAGATTTTAAACACTACTAGATTTGTAAAGTCTCATAAAGCTTTAGATATGATTTTTGAGAAAACTACTCGTTTTCCAGATGATTTTAAAGCTGATGATCTTCTAATTGGTGATAGAGCATTTTTATTGTTTTATTTTAGAGGCATATCATATGGTAATATTTATGAATTTTCTGTAAAATGTACTAATGAAGATTGTGCTATTACTTCATCGCATGAATATGATTTAAATAACATGGTTGGAACTATTGTTCCCGCTAATGAATCAATTGGCAATGAGCCATTTGATGTGTTACTTCCAGATGCGTCAAGAAGAGCTGGTGGTGATATTAAAGTTCAAGTAAGATTTTCACGACAATTTGATGTTAAATCGATGCTACGCACTCAAAATCAAAAGAAAGTTGTTGGGATGAGAGATTCAGGTCTGGCGGACGATTCACTAGCCCAAGAACTAATGCAGAACATTGTTAGTGTAAATGGTAAAAGTGATCAAGTAGTAATTAGAAAATTTGTAAACTATATGTCTGCACTTGATGCGTCTGTTATTCGTGAATTTTTGAAGAAACATACTCCAAGAATCGGCACTGAAATTGAAGTTACATGCCCACATTGTGATAATGAAATGAGATTGGAGCTTCCTATTACTGAAAACTTCTTTCGTTACACGGGAGCCACAAGTAATCGAAAAAACGTGGGAGGATTTAGTTCATGAAACATATCACTTATCACGCCATATGGGATTTAGTCTTTCTGATGTAAATTCTATGACACCAGAAGAAAGACGATTCTATCTTCTCAAGTTAAAAGAAGAATTTGAACAAGAGAGCGTAGAAGCATCTAAATTAACAAAAAGAGGACCGTCTAGATAATGGGCGGTCTTTGTCTATCAAAATTAAGATATACCTTAGGATTTTAGTATGGCCGCTGACGATTCCCACCTTAAAATGTTTTTAGAGCTTGAATCTAATATTGAAGAGGCTCTAGATGATTTTCAAGGTGGTCTATCAAAACTCAATAGTCAAATGGATAACATCAACAAGGCAATGCAAGATGTTGGTGTTAACTTAGACAATGTAACAACCCAGGGCGCTGAGAAGTTAACTGGCGAATTAAAAATTCATAGAGATATAATTTATGCTATTAATAAAGATTTGGAAACAAAAACAAAACTTTCTAAATTAGATTCAGAAAATATGGAAAAATATGTTGAATCACTAGGCAAGAAATTCAATATGACTAGTGAACAACTTGATGAATATAAAGAGTCAATTGAGAATTTAACAAAAGGTGTTGATGTAGTAAAACAACAGAAAGAATTTGAAAAAGCTTTATTATCTTCAGATGAGGCTCTAACCAATCTTGTAAACAAAGATTTTGCTAAATTTTCAGAAGGAATAAAACAGTCAGTTTCTGTGTTTGGAGAAATTGGCAACATGATATCTGATACTGGCGGTTCTATAATTAAAGCTTTTGATTCTGCTGGCATATTAGCCCCAATAACACAATTTGCAAAAAGTGCTTATAAGATGTTTAAGAATTATTTTATAAAGCCAGTCATGGATAATTTAAAAGGAGTCTTAACAAACAGAATTAAACAGACAATGCGTCGCAAGAAATTAGAAGATGGTAGAACCATATTGTACAAAAAAGATTTGAAGATTAATATGGAAATCTTAAAAGTTCTTCGAGAGCAGAATAAAGTTAAAGGAAACCTTAAACTTGAATCTGGCGCTCTACGTGGAAAAGGTGCTGGCGGTGGCGGTGGCGGTGGCGATGGAATTCCTCTTGGTGGCGGTGGCATGGGAGGCATGGGCAAAGGCATGAAGGGACTGTCTGGGGGTGCGGCCGCAGCAGCAGCAGCTCTTGCTGTTGTTGCTATTGCTGTTGCTGCTGTGGTTGCTGCTGTTAAAACTGCTGTTAAAATTTTAGAAGAAACTTCTAAGGTCATGGAAGAATTTCACACCATAAACTTCCAACTAGCTGGTGGGCAGAGACAATTAGCTATTGATATTGCCGACGTCACAATGACAGGACAATACCTTCTAAAAGAAGTTCAAAGCACTGTAAAAGCGCTTGGTGAATGGGGATTCACTGCGGAGCAGCTACACGAAAGCAATATGAAGCTTGTAAAAACAACTGCTGCATTTGCTCGTGTGACCGGTGTTGCTGATGAAATTGTTGCTAAATTTTATAAGACTCAACTTGGGTTTGGGTCTACAATGAAGACATCAAACAAACAGCTTGGTTACGCTATGATTTTAATGAAAGAATATGGCTTAACATCTGCTGATGTTTCATCGATATTGCAGAGCACTACTGATATTTCTCATATTTTGGTCCAATCGTTTGAATATACAGCGGAATCAGTAGCAAATGCTACCATGGCAATGGGTAAATTGGCAGCATCTGCTAAAAAACTTGGTATAGATGTTTCTGAGGCTACTGCATTCTATAAAGAATTGACTACGACTGCAGAGAAATATATTGTCGCTACCGCTGGAAAGTCATTGTTTCAAGGACCAACAGAGACATTAGCTGATTTGATGAAACAATCAGACCAGATAGAAAATGTTGTGAGAGCATTGCCAGTTGGCATGCGTTCCAAATTTAGACAACAGTTGTTTGGTTTAAATGACAAACAAACGAGAATGATTATGTCTATGAAAGAAGAACATGCTAAGTGGGCCAAAGCTGAAAAGGACGCTGCTAAACAGAGAGGCGAAACATTAACTAAGTTAGACTTGTCTGAAGAGAAATTCTTGAAGGCTGCTGGTAAGGCCGATGATATGATTGATAATGTCGAAAATTTAGCTAAACAGTCTAATGAAAATTTTTCAAGACAAATGGATTTAATTAAAGACAAATTTTTATCAATATTTATCAAACTTGGCGCTCAAATAATGCCATTTGTAATAGAAGTGTTTGATTTTGTGGCTGGTGTGTTTGATACAATTGCTAAGAATTTTACAAAAATTTTAACAACATTGGATAAAGCGCTAACATATATGTCGCCTGCGTATTTTGGCGCCAAGAAAGCTTTGGGTATTAAGGATTTTGATGAAGAGAGCTTAGAAAAACAAGCAAGAGAAAGAGAAAAACAAAGAAACGAACTTCTTGGTATAACTAATGAATTTAAAGAACTCAAAAAACAGGTTGATACCATAAATGATGCTAAAAAAGAACAAGTTATGTTAGAAAGAAGAGCTAAATCTATAAGAGAAGAAATGCATGCTGGCGATAAAGCTGCTGAAGCTCAGTTGGAAAATATTGTATTGCAAAAGAAAGCATGGAATCGTGTTCTAGAAGATGTAGAGCTGTCTGCTCAAGAAGGAAAAGCAGTTAGCAGTGAGGATATGAGAGAATTGTTTAAAGAAGCATATAAAGAAGAACAAAGACTCGCTAAAAAGGCAGAAGCTCGTGAAAAGAAAATGAATGAAGAAGCTGTTGCTTCAAAAACAAGATCTTCGACTGCTACTGCGATTGAAAAAGAAGATGTTGAAGAGAAAACGCGTGGTGCCACACCAACACGTTATAATCCAGCTATCAATGAACTAGAAAGATTAGTACGTGGTGTGTATGGTAAAGATGCTGAAAAAATTCTCGATACTAAGGATGTTGCTGATGAAGTTGCTAAACTTAGAGATGGACAAACAAGTACTGTTGAAGTACTTGAAAGAATTGCAAATAACATGCGTAAGCGTGGGTGGGACCCTTACAAACCTAACTCTATTGACTGGGGCAATGATTAACCAAATATATAGAGAGGTATAAAATGGCTGAGAAACGAATTTCTGGTAGAATTGGTGAAGAAATTGATTTAAATGTCACTTTCTTTAAAAATGGACAACCCATGGCACCATATGCCATTAGGAGAATCGATATTTATAAAGGTTCTGTTTCTGACGAACAAAAAGTTGCTGAGATTATTATTCCTGACCCAGATGATCCATCATATAGTGCGGTAGTTGTGCCATCAGATGTTAATAGTGATGGTGAAATTATGTCTGGTGAATTTGTTGTAAGGTGGGAAGTTCCTTCTGATTTTGATCCTGGTCTATATTTTGATGTGTGGAATTTTTTAGCAGAAGACCCAGGAACTGGCGCTGATTTAGATGATGAAGATGAATGGCTCAAATGCTGCAACAAGTTTTGGCTATATGAAGCTGGTTGGTATTGTTGGGATGGTTTGGAAACAATTAGAATCCAATTTGAACAATTGGACATGAAATTTAGAAAACCGGAAATACGCTATTTTGAAGTTGGACTAATGCCGCTTCCGTTATATGATTTTGACCAAAACCTTATAATGCCGGCTATTCCTAGATCTACTGCCACAATTACTATTGAAACAATAAATTGTGAAACTCTTGTTGAAGCAGAACCTATGACTATTAGATTAAAACAAGGTAGTTATAGAACAAATCCATTTGTTTTAAGTTATCAGTTTGATACCTCTGGATTTTTAGTTGGTACTTATAAAGCTAGAGTAACGTTGACTTTACCAGAAGGATCGATGCATACTAGTCCGGACATGTTCTTTACGGTGCATTAATGATTGAACGTAAAATTAAATTGGTTAGAGAATATAAACACGATGGAGACATCGATTGGCAAGTTGATGAATATATAGTGTCTGAATTGTTTTGTAAGGCAATCGAATGCATTTGTGAACACAAATCAACGTTCTATGTTGAAGCTACACCAGAACAATGTCAAGAACTAAAATTAGAAAATTTAGATTGGGATTTTGCTAATAAATGTCTAATCACAGAAGATATTGATTCTTTAACAGAAGAAGCGGCAAATAGTGGATATCGAGTGACATTTGATAAAAATGACAAACTTAGAGTTTTAATTCCACTAAATGAAGATATGGCTAATTCTATTGGAATAGAAAGTAAATTAGATAGTGAAGCATCTAAAATGAAAGAAGTGTTTAAAGCTCTTTTAGATGATGAAGAAATAAGGAAGCATTTAACTAAATATATAATAGATGTTGTCGAAAATAAAATAGACAGCGAAAGATTGGTAGGTAGTGATGACTTACAAAGAATGGCGGGCGTTGTAAGATGAGATTAAAAAATCTATATGAAGACGAGATGAAATTTAAGTCCATTGAAGATGTGAGGAAGGCTGGCACTGAAGACCTTGCCAATGTTAATAAAGCTATCGAAGATATCACTAAAGCCATGGAAGATACACTCAAAAAAGTCACTGGTGGCAGGAAGGAACTTGATGGTTTGCGCGATGATTATGAGCAAGCATTGGATTCTGGTGATGTGACTGCAGCTGAAATGGTTAAGAAACACCATGATTTAAAGAGCAATCAAATCCAAAAAGCAGAAGATCAATATAAAATCCATGAGAAATATTTGAGCGAACTTGAGCGCAAGCAAAAGCAATTAATGGGTATTCTTAGCTCTGAACAAAATCTAGAAAAAATTTACAATAAGATAAATCATCCTGGCGACCTTTCTAAGCAGTCTCCTGCTGATATGATGTTAAACAATTTAAGAAATGCACAGACACAACCGGATACGGCTAGCCCATCTGATATTAGAGGGATTGGTAGGCAACTGTAATGAGTAGATTAATAGCTAGTTTTATTCATAATAACAATGCTATTGATGATTTGCCAAACTTATCAGTTGAACTGATTAATAAATTAATAGATGAATACTCTAAAGAACTAGAAGCTGATTATCCATATGTCTTATCACAATATCGTGCTTATTTATGGATATTACATCGCTCAATAGATTCTGAACAGTTAACGTTTTCTGATATAGCTGCTATTCATTGGTGTATGTATAAATATATAGACAACGATGCGGGAATGTTAAGAGAAGATTTTAAAAAGATTAGGGATTATGAATGCCCAAATCCAAATATAATGTCATTTTATATCAAAAAATTAAATTCATTACTAAGCATAATAGATGACGTAAAAAACACAAGTGAAGAAGAATTAAATGGTTATTTGTGGTATGTGCATAATGTGTTTCAATGCATACAGCCTTTTAAATTTGGAAACGGACGTGTTGGAAGATTTTTATTTAATTCTTTGAGAATGAAGTGTGGTATTTCAATATCTGAATGGAATGTTGACAAGTATTTTTATTTCAATGCGATCAAAAAATTCGAAAAAACATTTGAAGAACGGTATAGTCCGGCCATCGGAAGTGATGGCTTGGGTGAGAGCGAACTTCGAGTACAAAGAGGCTAATAATGATTGGGTTCGCATATGCAATCCAATGCAAGAAAAAGAAACTGGTTATGCTGATACAAAATTCCATTTAAATATTAATATCAAAACTGGAGTCGTACATGATTGGCGCCCAAATTGGCAACACCATGATGGTCATATAACCAAGTTTTTACAAAATTACTTGGGTTGTTCTTTTAAAGAAGCAATATCAACAATAAAAAATGCCAAAGTAAGTTCTAGGGATGAATTCTTAGATGAAGAAGATGTTGGCCCATCTAGCCAAGAAATAAAACACCTAGAGCTTCCTGAGCATAGCTGGATGATAGGCAGTGGTCCTGAAAAGATTCAACGAATTGCATTAAATTACCTAAAATCAAGGAAAATATCTGAACAAGAAGCAATTAAGTGGGGGTTAAGGTATGGAATTGATAAAATTATATTTCCATATATAGAATATGATGAAGTAGTGTATTGGCAATCTAGAGAAATTATGAACAAGCGCTTCGAATTTCCAGACGCTAATATTGGTGTTACTAAAAGTCAATTCTTTTATGGATGGCATATGATTGACCCTGGTGACTCTATTTATATAGTTGAGTCTTTATTTGAAGTCATAAATATTGGTCCAGGTGGCCTTGGTTCTGGTGGGGCATCGTTGTCTGAAGCACAATGTAACAAATTAAGAGTGATGAGCCCGGAAAAAATTATTTTATGTCCGGATAATGATGAGGCTGGAGAAGCGTCATTGGCTTCTAATTATAATAAGTTGACAGAATATCATGGCATTCTGTGGTATTGTATCCCACCAAAAGAAGATGGGATAAAGGATTGGAATGATTTAGCTAAAACTGGAATTGATGTAAGACAATATATTAATAATAACATTAAAAAACTTAATTTGTCAGTTGTTATGAAAATTAAAAGCAATATAAAGCGTAATAGAAATAATTTAAGGAAGATTTTAGATGAAGAAAATTGAAAAAATACCATCAAAGTTTACTATGGCTGTAAAAGAAAGAAAATGGCAACCAAATAAGGTTAAAAATCTTGCTGAAGGAATTATATTCATAGAAGATTTTGAACCAATATGGTGGTCTGTTATTCAGAGAAAAACTGGAATTATATCGATTACTACCCACTACGACAATTTTCCAGGAACCAAAGACAAAACTGAAGTAATAAATAAAATAGCATTGAATTTATATCAATCTATCTTAAAAGATTCTAAAAAGAAACGATGTGAGATATCTTTAACTTGAATATAAAGTATGAAATTAATATGGTTTATATATAGTAATCATGCAGATTTATTGCGTAGGCGATATAAAAGAAAATACATGCTTGGTATTCTTCTTGGCGAAATATATGGTAAGCTTCATGTGTTGGAAACCAATAAATTGTCTGATGAAGAAGTGCTTTTAATTCGTACATATGTTGATCAACTTGTTCCAATGTATCCTGAACAGAGGATGCAATGGCTTAGAGATCAACTTAAAGCAACGTTTAATAAAGCGTATAAGACAATTTATAAAGATAGAATTGAAATAATGGATGAATTTCCTATATCTAAATTGGGAGATATATAATGACGATCCCAATTGGTGCAGCGCCAGTACTGCGAGCTAGAATTTATTCACCAGATAGACCAGATGTTGAAGATATTGGTGATTTATTTACTGATTTTGAGTGGGTATCATTTATCAATGGTGGATATAGTATTCGTGTGCGTGTTATTGACACTCTTTATAAAAGATTGCATAAACTTGCCACTACATTTTATCTAGACAAATCTAGGTCTATTCCTATACCAATTACATTCCAATTGATATGGGGTAATGTTGACTCTGATGAGTATGCTACTCCAGAGTTTACAGCATATATAACAAAAATTCATGCTCATGGAATACCAAATACTGGATATATAGAATTTACTGCTGTTGATCCGCCTAGTTTTGTTTTGAGTCATGTTAGCTCTGGATTAGCGTACACTGGCAATGTGTCTTCAGTAATTAGAAATGTCATAAAAAATGCAAACGATGCTGTTTTTGCGGAAGCTCCAATAGATCCTGCTACAAATGAGAAGCCTAAAATAGCATATGAAGTGTCTGATACAAATGATGATAAAAATGGTATTTGGTATCAAATGAGGCAAAGTTCAGCATTATTTATAAAGTCTTTGCTTGAATGGTCCAGTTCTATTACTAATGATAAATCTCAATGGATTGTGTCTTCTGGTCAAAAAAGAAGCAATAAGAATAAAGACATATCTTATCCTGCTATTTTTATTAAACAATGGGCTGAACTAAAGGATAATTTAAATAGCGATCAGGCTTTAATAGGAACATTGTCATTTAATTCAGCTTCTCCTGGTGCAAATGATATTATTGATTTCCAATTTATAGGCGATAATTTTATTGGTGTAACTCAAAGTAGATTAACAACAGGTGGTATAAGTACAACATCTGGGTTATATATTGATCCTCAGTATGAGGAAAAGAATATTAAAAAAGCTCAAGTAGATGATGCTAGAACTCCTAAAAAATTAAATGTAGATGTTGACAAATCAAAGTCGTATACTAAGCCTTCAGAAAATCAATTAGATATTAGATCTAGTAATATAATAGCCATACCTGAACTCAATGGCGGCGAAATGGGTATTAAATATCAAGATTATATTGATGGTAGAGCAAGAAATCAATATCATAAGACAGTTGGTAGTCTTATGAGAATTAGATTGACAGTAAATGGGTGGTATAAAATATGGGATAGCACTACATTAGGCGCATCTGTTGTGAGTATAAGTTGGAAGGACAATGATGAACAGGATTATTTTTTGAGTGGGGATTGGATTTTATATGGATTCAAACATAGGATGAGTAGAGAAAATTGGGTTACTGATTTATATCTATCAAGAATAGATCATGATGCCGAAGCAGAAATTGTTCCTGATCCACGTAAAACTCGTAGTAATTAAATGCCAAGACACGATTATACTAAAGAAGATTTAGCAATAACAGATCCAGATGGGAGTGGTGGTTTATATATGCGGATCGTCAATGACTTAATTGTCAATGACGAAGAATTAAATGGTATTGTTGAATTTCAATTTCCTCCAGTGGTAAAGGGTGATACTAAAAGTGCGAACTGGCAAACTGAAGATCAGGCGTCTTTTGAACCAGTAGCAATATTTCGTGGCTCTAATGCTAGAAAACTTTCATTGCAATGGGAATATGTAGTGGTTAGTAGAACTAATAGCGGCACTTTAAAGTGGACTATAGATCGAATTACTAAGAGTCTTAGAAATCTAAAATCATATTTTTATATTACTGTACAAGAGGGTATTGCAACATTTCCGTTAGTTCAATTGAAATTATTTGAATATGCACCACTATCTGGCGATAAAAATTCAACTTGGCGTATGAATAGTGTAAGTATAACGCCATCAGGCCCTATTATTTCTAGCAATGGTTTACGATTGCAATTGAAACATACAGTAACTGCCGAACTTGAATTGGTAACTCAAAACAATCCAATTCTATCGCGAGGTGCTGATGGTACTGATGCTAAAAACCCATCTCAGGATTTACCTAAGGGTTCTGAAATTAAGAAATGGTTCTAATGACATCTAGATATATTAAAACTGATATTATAAATTTCGATGGTCGTGAAACTTTTGGATCGTTTAATCCACCAGCATGGCTTGAAAACATACGTAATGATAATCTGATTAATTATGAAGTTACGAGCGATTTGGATGGAAGGCCTGATCTTATATCAAACACACTTTACGGTACTCCGAATTATTTTTGGGTATTAGTATATATTAATAAGCCTTTAGATCCAACGAATTGGCCGACAACTGGGTCTATAATTTTGGCTCCGAAAAAAGAAATTATTCGCGCTAACACATGATTAACGACCAATTTGAAGCTATTTTGCAGCAATTTAAAAAAGAACAAGGAACAACACTACGGCATGGTAGATATCCTAGTTTTTTAAGAGCTGTAGTTGTTGATACTGCTGATCCATTAAACATGGGTAGAGTTAGATTTAAATGCCCAGAATTACATGATGTAACATTAAAAGATGAAATTGCTCCGTGGGCTGTGCCTGCTCCTACAACTGGTGGTCCTAATGCTGGTGACTGGGCAAATCCATGTATTGGTGATGTAATTTTCATTTGTTTTGAAAAAGATCATGCGCACGCGCCAATTTACATTGCTGCCGGCGACCCAACCAAAAGAAGACAATATCCAAATGAGTCTATTCATATAGAAACACCTGTGTTTTTAGATAATAGAGGTGACATTGCAAATGATTCTCAACGAATTCCGAATCCACCAGATGATTATATGGAGGATTATCTTCCTGCTGACAGAAGGCCCATGAGTCGAGGTATTAAGGATAGATATGGGAATTTGATATTATTGAATAGTGTTGGATATTATCCAAGTACTCATTATAGTGAAGATAAAGAAAACAATCCACTACCCAACGCTCCAGACTTAAAATTTATGGCTATGGTTTCAAAATATGGTCATATGTTGCTGTTAAATGATATTGGTTATGAATGGTTGAAAGACGAAGATGGAGAAATAGGAGAATTTTCTGGTGATTCTGATGAAGATGCTAGATTTGAAATAGATAGAGCAAAATATCTTCAAAGACTGGCAGCAGAAGATAAACCGAATAATTTAGACCAAAGAAGAATTGAGTTACGATCACGTGCTGGTCATAAATTTGAAATGCGTGATGTTGGTTTTAATAACACAAGAGCAAATGAATATGCGGAAGAAGAATCTGTATTAATTTCTAGTTCAGATTCTGACCAAAGATGGGTTAAGTGGGTTACTAAAGGTGGCCATTTAATTCAAATGATTGATAAGGGTTCTGATCCAGAAGAAGATTTATACTACAAAAGAAATTTAATTGATGAAATTGGTAGTACTCATAGTGAAGATGACTGGGATGATGCAAGACAAATTAGAATGATTACTAGATATGGGTTTAAGTTTGTTCTTGATGATAGAGGGTCATCTGAAACAGATGCAAGTGGACAAGAGACGCCACGTGGCAATGGATTTCTAGTAAAAGGCCGTCGTAGCAAGACTGGCAGTGCAACTGAAACAGTTGTTAGTGGTAGTTCTGATGAACGCGGGTATGGCATTGAATTTAACGAAAAAGACGAAATCAATGCTATGAAGTTGTATTCTCCAAACAGCCAATTATTAGAAATAAATGATAAATACGGATTTGTTTTGTTGTGCACACAGTTACCATTTGATATTTCAAGACCATATCAGGGATCGAAGGAAAATGAATTTTCATTATCTTCTGGTCGTCAAAACCAAGGTGCCGAAAAACAGACTTTCCATTTAATACTTGATAAAGAAAATGAATATACTAGACTGAAAACCCCAAAACTTCAAGGTATTGAGTCAAGGGATAAAGAAGAATGGACTGAAGTTAGGGACCCCGGTGATAGAGGTGTGTGGTTTAATGACGAAGACAAAATTGCTTTGTTGCGTTCTGGTGAAAACAACACGGCATTTGTTATGTTAGATGATAATCAAAATGCGGTATTTATACAAAATCAAGATGGCAAAATTCAAATTTATTGCTCTGGACCAATTGAAGTTATATCAGATGATGATATTAACATGAAAGCTAATAATATTAATATTCGTGCTAAAACATCTATCAATATGACAGCATCTGGTATCTCTGCAAAACTTGCTGGTGGAGCACTAGGTTGTAGCGGTGACATAAAATGCGACAATCTATTTGGGTTTATACCTGAAGCAGATAAGCCATTGCATACAAATGGGAAAGGTATCGCCAAACCAGCTCCAGTTGGTAGTACAACTCCAAATCCGCAGCCAAATATAAGAGAGCGTTCTGAGCTATCTCCAGAGCCTGATAATGAAGAACGTGGGAATGCAGCTAATTTCCCAACTGCACCTGTTTCAGAAGATGTGGTTAAATGAATTTTTTATTTGAGGAAGAATGTTGATAATACGTTTTCCGACTGGCTTGTACATTAATAAACTTCCAATAGATCCAGAAGATTCTGGTTCCATTACGTGGACTATATCAACAGAGAAACCTTCTAGACCAACTACAATTTTACAGCAATACCCTAGTGCTTTGCAGTTGTCAACGTTAACACCAAGTTCTTTGACTTCTCAAGAAGCTAGAAAATTATATGGCACTCTCCTTGTTACTGTCACTAAATCTAAAACTTCTACGGGTTTAAGCAATACTATTAGATATGAAGTGGGGAAAATTTTAGAACAAAATGATATTTCAATAGCATTTGATAATACTTTAGTCCCAAAAGACGTTGAGATCCAACATGCCAATAATATATATGATCTCAAAAGTCTTGGCCTTACTGACGAAGAAATAGCTTTGTTAGAATCTGAGAGTAATACCAAATCAGATGAAATCAGAGAAGAATTAACAGAAGTTACTACACAACTTGATGTAGTACGAAATGCGATTTTTGAGAATCAAAAACAAATTTCAGAAGCCCAAAGTTCTATTAATGCACTAAATTTGACAACCCTAGATAGCATCAAAGAAAAATTAGAACAGAAACTTTCTGAGTTACAGGGACTAAATACACAGTTACGTACACAAGAAAATGAATTAGAAACAGAAGCTTTATCTCTTCGTAATCAACTTTTGGCTATTTCTGTATTGGTAAGATAATGACTGCTAAATATTTTGGATTTAATGCTCCTTTCTTTTCCAATGGTAGAATTTTGGATTATCAAGAAGATGTTAGATTGATTAAAAATGATTTAATCCAATTAATTTTGACATCTCCAGGTGAAAGGATTATGCGTCCTACATTTGGAACTAGAACTAGGAGAACATTATTTGAAGGTATCACGAATGGTACTTTATCAATATTAAGAGATGATATTTTCAATGCAATTAATAGATGGGAACCTCGTGTTATCATAAATAATTTAAATATTGTAAATCAAGCAGACGAAAATAAAATTACAATTCAATTTGAGGGTGCTTTATCTTTAGATCCTAGTAGAGAATTAAGATTTGAATTGGACATACAATTTAATAAACCTACACCGAGGCCACAATAATGGCAGATGAGACATTTTTTGATTTACCTGACAGCCCAGAAGAATTTGGGCTTTCGCTGTCTCCTGCAGACTTGAATAGCGTAGATTTTACAGCTCTCGAATGGAATACTATAAGAAGAGCGTTAATAGAATATACTAAAAATCATTACCCTGACAATTTTAATGATTTTGCTACTGATAATAGTTTTATAATGATAAGTGAACTTATATCATATATAGGTTCAATATTGGCACTTCGTGGCGATATCCAAGCGAATGAAGGGTTTTTGCCAACTAGTCTTTCTGAACGTGCTGTATCACAACATCTTAAACTAGTTGGCGAAAAAATTAAGTCACAAACCCCAGCGACTGTTCCAATTTTATGCACCATAGGCGGTGCTTTAATAAGCGATTTAAGAATTGCTGCTGGAACTAGGTTTTCTGTTGCTAGTCCCGATGGCGATACTTTATATTATGAAGTGTTTAGATCTCCTTCCGATTTTTCAAATGATATTGTAATTCCTAAAGGAAAATTTGGTACTGTGGCTTTTGGTATTGAAGGTTCTTTCTCTGAACCATTTAGTGTTATTTCTACTGGCGAAGACGAACAAGAAATTAGAATTAATGCTAATGATGTTTTAGAAAGTCCTGTTTTTGTTGACATTACAACAGCATCAGGTAATACTTCTGTAACTGAAAGATGGACAGAAATAGATATCATAGAACGTGCCAATGTTGGCGATAAGGTTTATGAATTAAGATTTGAGGACAATGGTTTTACTGTTGTTTTTGGTGGCAATGAATATGGAAAATCACCTGAACCAGGTAGGACCATAACAGTTACATATAGAACTGGTGGTGGAATTAGAGGACGAATTACTACTGGAATTATAGATGAAAATAGAACTATTATCCCAGAACCACCATTGGCAGCACCGGTTGTAGTTAGATTTAGGAACGCACAGCCTTCTGAAGGAGGAACTAACAAAGAAAGCATAGAATCGGCAAAAAGGCGTGGTCCTATAGAAGCTGCTACACATAATGCCATTGTTAGTGGAGAAGATTATACCATTAAGGCTAATAGTTATAGTCACCCTGTATATGGAACTGTTTTGAAGTCTAGTGCTACTCTTCGTTCGTCTATAAATGCAAATCAAGTAGAATTATATGTCTTAGCTTCTGGTGCTGAAGGCGAACCAGTAAAACCAAGCTTGGGTCTTAAAAATGGCCTTAAAAATTATTTAAGTGATATGAATGTTTTTACTGATGAAGTATTAGTGTTTGACGGCAATATAAAGTCATTTACATTAAAAGCAGATGTTGTTATTTCTAAAAATGTAGATGCTGCTACTACTAGGTCTAATGTCACTGCGGCTATTGAAGAATTTTTCTCTGTTGACAATTTCGATATAGGTAAAGGCTTTAAACTTAGTTCACTATATACAGTAATTCAGAATGTTGATGGAGTTAAGTTTGTTAGAATAAAAAATCCTTCGGACGATATAGTTGATAGTAGTGCTGCTACTACCAGCACATCTGAACTGGCTGTTGGATATTCTGAGTTATTGGTATTGGACCAACAACAAATAACTTATTATCTTGAACCAAGTTCACAACAAAGACTTAATTGATTTTACTTATAATTTTTTGTTTCAAAGCAGCATGTATGCTTGCAGCTAACTGGGCAGCTTTATATTCTTCATTATATAAAGCCATTGGATCATTAAGTCTTGCGGGGTGTTTTACGCATACAACATAATCACTTATGCCGTGAGACTCAAACAAGTTGATTAGTTCTTGTCTAAATTGTTCCATTTGTTTGAGACCAGCGTCTTCTATTTGTTCTTGAGTGTTTTCTAATTTTTCTGACATGTATGTGAACTCCAATGATTGATGATAATAAAATACAAGAGATATTTACGTGGTACCGAGATGCTATGCGCTCAATTGCAGGCCGAAAAATATCATGGCCAGAAGCAAAAGACCATAGGCATACTTATATATACATGTGGTTATCTAAATTTTACAATTGGACCCAAAAAGAAGAACTTGACGATTTAACAATTTGCCAAGTTATTTACGCTCTTGTTAGATATGCGAAAAGAAACAACATCTTATATAAGGGTTCTGCAATTCTTCAACATGAACGAATTTATGCAATAGCTTTGTCTGAATTGGAAAATTATTCTGATTTATTAGATAATGTGGAATATCAATTAAAAATATGTGAAAATGCAATTAATGATAGATGTGGTAATCTAACTAAAGTTGAGTTTCTTCTAAAAAAGCCTGGTATCGGTCAGTATCCAAATATAATTTCTCTTTATAATGCTGGGATAATTTCGAAATTATATCTTTCTGTATCTAAGTCATGCAGAAGGGCAATCAAGAAATTAGATTCTGAATTACGAATGTTACTTCCAGATAACATGGAATTGTTTAAATTGAGCAAACGTGTTGAATTTAATAAAGATAAATCAGATGCTGCCAAAAGCGTTTTAAATGATGACTATCTTAAATGATAATTATAAAGTAATTAACTAATATACAATATGCTGAATAAATATATTAGGTTTTTAATTAAGTAGAATATGGGGTTAGTATGCGGTTTACCGATGATGAGGCCAAAATGGCCTCTTTAGAGTACTTTGATGGCGATAGAGTAGCGGCTGATAAATTTGTAAAGAAATATGCATTAAGGGATAAACGCGGTAAACTTTGCGAAGAAACTCCAGATGATATGCATAAAAGACTGGCAAAAGAATTTGCTAGGATTGATAATAAATTTGGTGGTGGTCTTTCTGAGAAAGAATATTTTGAAGTTTTAAAAGATTTTAAAAGAATTGTTCCACAGGGTTCTCCGATGCATGCTATCGGAAATCATTTCACAAACACAAGCGCATCTAATTGTTTTGTAATTGACGCTGAAAGTCATGGTGATTCTATATCTGGAATTCTTATGACTATTGCGGAAGCAGCGGAAATTATGAAACGACGCGGCGGTGTTGGTGTTGATGTTAGTGTTTATCGACCTGATGGCTCTGATGTTAATAATTGCGCTATTTCTTCAACTGGCACTGCTTCTATTTGTGATGCCATTTCATACTTCGGACGTTATATCGGCCAACAAGGCAGACAGGGCGCTTTGATGCTAACAATAAGCGATAGACATCCTGATGTTTTGAGATTTGCTAGTATGAAAGAAGATAGAACTAAAGTTACAGGTGCGAATGTTTCAATTAAGGTTTCAAACGAATTAGTTAAGGCTGTTGAAAATGATGAGGATTGGGAACTTAGATGGCCAATTGCTGGTAAACCGAGAATCAAGAAAAAAATTAAAGCCAAGAAGCTTTGGGATGCCATTGTAACTCAAGCGTGGCAAAATGGCGAACCTGGAATTTTAATGTGGGATAATTATTGTGATAATTTACCAGCACATTATTATCCAGGTTTCAGAACAATTACAACGAATCCATGTTACTCTGGCAGCACTAGAATAGCCACACAATTTGGGCTTATTAAAATTGAGGATCTTGAAAAAAATGGCTCTGCTGTGTTAGCAACTGTTGATAATAGACCAAGAATTAATGGTACTGGTATATCATTAATAAAGTCTAGCAAAGCATATATAACAAGTAATAAAGAAAAGCTTTACCGTGTGGCTTTAGCTAATGGGATGTATATTGATGTAACAAGTGAACATAATCATTTCATCGATGGAGGAATAGAAAAGAAAACTAGGGATTTAGTAGTTGGCGATGAAATATTGTTGCAAAGCGATGAAGGACAATGGGGTATTGGCGATGTTGTTAAAGAATCTGCTGTTGCTGGTTGGCTAATAGGGAATGGTACTACATCGTACAAGACAGCACATTTACATTTCTACGATGAGCCAGAGGCTGCTGAATACATCAAACTACATTCAGACGCAATAATTGAAAAACATAGCAAATCAAGTAGGCCATATAGTGGTGCTTCCATAAGAGAAGTAAAAATGACATCCGGCTTTAATCAAAATTGTCAAACAAAAAAGTTGGCTATTGAATCGAAAGTTATTTACAATAGACTAAAAGAATTAGGATTTGATATTAATGTAAAAAAACTGACTGTTCCTGAATTTGTATTTTCAGCAAATAGAGAGTCTGTTGTTGAATTTTTAAAAACGTATTTTTCAGCCGATGGTAGCGTTCAATACAATGAAGAAAAAGGATGCATATCAATAAGAGTGGGCTCTATATCAACGGAGTTGCTGCGTGGTGTACAAATGCTTTTGATCAATTTTGGAATTGTTTCATCAATTAGAAAATGTAGAGAAGCAGGAACTGTAGATTGTGAATATAAAACTGGCGTTAAATACAGAACACATAATCGTAAAGCATTTTACGAATTAATCGTAAGTGGAATACCACATTGTAAAAAATTCTATGACGAAATAGGCTTTATAATAAACAGCAAAAACGAATCATGCGATTATTGGTTTAGTAACCATCATGGGTCTAACAATACAAAATGGTCATATGAAAATAGTTTTAAATCTAAAATTACAAGCATTAAATATGTTGGGAATAATAAGACGTTTTGTTTAACTCAGCCAAAAACAAATAGTGTTGTAGCAAATGGAATAGCTTCTGGCAATTGTTCTGAAATTGGTCTAAGTGCGTATGATAGTTGTAGGCTTATATCATTGTGCTTATTAGGTTATGTAGTTAATCCTCACACACTAAATGCTAAATTTAATTGGGAATTATTTAAGAAAGATGTTGCTATTGGAATGAGGATGGAAGACAATTTAGTAGAAATTGAAACTGAAATTGTTGATAGAATTCTAAAGGATTTGGACAAGGATAAAGATGACAAGAAACTTCCATTTAGTGTGCAACGTTCTGTGTGGACTAAAATCAAAGAAGCAGCAATAAATGGTAGGCGTACTGGTCTTGGCACCCATGGTCTTGCTGATTGTTTAAACGCTTTAGGCATAGCTTATGATAAAGCAGATAAAATAGTTAGTAAAATCTACAAGACAATGAGAGATGTTGCTTATGGAGCTTCTGTTGATTTAGCTATTGAACGTGGTCCATTTCCAGTATTCGATTGGGAGCTTGAAAAAGATTGCCCATTTATTAAAAGATTGCCAAAAGCTTTGCAAAAAAGAATGGAGAAAAATGGTCGTCGCAACATTTCTATTTTGACTAATGCTCCAACTGGTACTGTTTCTTTGATGTCTAGAACAAGTTCTGGAATTGAACCTGTTTATGACTATGTATATGTTAGAAAAACAAAAATTACATCTGATATTGACCAAAAAGTTCATTCAATAGATCAAAATGGTGATAAATGGCATCACTATGTTGTTCTCCACCCTGAATTTGAAAAATGGATGAAAATCAATAAAGTTAATATTAAAGTTGTTCAAAAAGCTTTGATTCAAAATGATGTTGATGGAAAGCCAAGAAGTAGTAGTGAAGTAATTGAAGATTTTGTTAAATTACCACAATGTTGGAAAGTGACAGCGCCATCTTTAAAAGTAGAAGATAAATTGAGAATTGTGAGCAAGATACAATCATTTGTAGACCATGGAATTAGTCAAACTTGTAACTTTCCAAAAGGTGTCGCTAAAGAAAAAGTTGAGAAATATTATCGTGATGCGTGCCACAGTGGTTTGAAGGGTGTTACTGTTTATGTTGATGGTTCAAGAACTGGTGTGCTAGTATCTGCTGGTGCCGAAAAAACAAAGAAAGCTATTGATAGACCAAAGGATGTTGAATGTAGAGTTCATAGGTCGAATGGCCATGTTGTTTTGATTGGTCTTATTGAAGGAGAAGTATATGAAGTATTTGCTGGAGAAAAGAAAGATTTACCAGTTCCTGATGACGTAGATACTGCAATTATTAGAAAATTAGAGTCTAGATGCTATGCTTTACGTTGGCCTGTAACTACACATACTAGAAAAACTCGTTATGCAGAAATGCCAATTAAAGAATCATTTATCAAAGATGAAGGAATGACAGTTAGGTTGTTAACCAATCTTTCAATTAGAGCTGGGGTTGATCTTGAAGATTTAGTCAATACGATATTCAAATCTTCAGATCTATCAAGTTTTTCGCGACATGTTGCTCGTATTTTAACAAATTATGTTAAAGTAGCAAAATCAGAAGGGTGTTGTGGCGATCCTCATATTATATATGAAGATGGTTGTAAAAAATGCACTAATTGTGGTTGGAGCAAGTGTTCATAATACCACCAACGATTAGTACAACAATGGTGATTTATGAGTAGAAATGAATTAATAGAAGCTTTAAAAAATCAATATGATGAATCATTTGAAGTGCATGATATAATCGGTGCATGGGTATGGCCATCATTTAATTCTCATTTAGATAAGCATCTATTTGATGTTAAACCAGATAGACATCAAACACAAAATTATGCATCGTGTTTAGTACAATTACTTGAAACTCCTTTTAAGAATGGTGTTAGAATTCCTGTTTCTGTTGATTTGATGAAGGCATCTATCGTTGTTGAACCAGGATTCGGGTTACAGAGAGAAGAAATATCACTAGCAGACCCAAATTATAGTATAATTCTTCGCAATACAGTAATTGATGCCATGCTTAATAAAATAGAAAAACTAATTGATAATGTAGATATTATAAAATCTAGGATGACAAAAAGAAAAGATGATAGCAAAGCTAAAGGACGATAATTTTATCTATCTTGAAATGGTAACCCCAGAGATAGAAGAGCTTCTTAAAGAGAAATTTAGCGCAATGGATCCGAGGTCGCGCTATTCCACGGCATTTGAGCTTGGAACATGGGATGGTAAGACAGTCCGTTACTCTGTAAAGAAAAAGAGATTGTATGTATCTTTCTTGCCTGAATTAGAAGATGTTTGTCAAGTTAATAACATTCCTTTTGATGTTGTAGATGAAAGAGTAAGACCTAAATTTTTCCCAATTCCACAAGAACATATAAACAAAGACTTATTGCCTGGAATCGAGCTTGCTGATTATCAAGTTCGTGCGTTAAAAGCCATGCATACCAATGAAAGGGGAATTTTGGATTTGCCTACAGGTGCCGGGAAGACAGAGCTCATGGCAGCTGCAATTTCAATGTATCCTGGTTGTCCAACTGCTATTATTGCCGAAGAAGTAATAGTTTCACAACAAATTAAAGAAAGACTTGAATTACGTAAAGTCGTAGAAGAAGTTGGTGAATTTTTTGCTGGGAAAAGACCGAATGGCCAAGTTGTTATTGTTGGGTCCATTCAAGCTTTAAGAAGTCCACCACAATCAGCAAGAAGAGCAGAGAAAAAGAGAACTGGGGATGACAAGGCTTTTAGAACTAGACAGAAAAATGCTCAATATCTTCAAAAAATGGTAGAGCGTTGTCATATGATTATGGTTGATGAATGCGATAGAGCAAGCAGTGATAGCTATAAAGATTTATTTTTAAAGTATGGTGTTAATGCTCGTTATGTATATGGTTTTTCTGGTACTCCATTTGATAAAGATAAACCAGTTCAAAATCTTTATATAAGAGAACGGTTTGGACCTGTTATTTGTAAAGTCCCAAGGTCTGAAGTAGAGGCTAATGGTCGAATTATACCAATTAAATTTTTTATGATGTCTGTTGATGAAAATGGTAATAAAAGAGACAAAACAGACAACAATACGGCAATAAAAGATTTTATGGTCAATAATAACAATTTACATAACAAAGTGAACAACATATGCAAGGCTTTTCCTGAGGATGGCACTCTAATACTTGTAGAGAGTATTGAGCTAGGCAATATTCTATCTGAAAAGATTAAAAATTCCGCTTTTATTTGTGGTTCCACACCACTTAAAAAACGTAACGAAGCAATTAAAAAATTTGAAAAACGTGATCTAAAGGTATTAATTGGATCAAGGATTCTTAGGCGTGGCTTAGACTTAAAAGGTGGATGTGAAAATTTAATTCTATGTTATGATGGGCAAATGTCAACGGAATTTATACAAAGAGTTGGTAGAGCTTTAAGAAAAAATGACCGTGGTTGGGCTAGAGTATTTGATTTCCTATTTTTAAATAATTATTATCTATATAAACATTCTAAGAAAAGGTTAGAAACCATTGTTGGCATGAATTATGATTCTAAAGTTGTTTTAGATTCTGGTACTATTGCGGGTGAAGATCTTATCAAAAGGCGTTGGAGACTTCCAAAATTTAAGAGGTAACTAGTTCAGGAGATCTAGTTACTTGAATAAGCCTAAAAAAGCTAAAAATATGTATTTTGACAACCCTCTGGTTGAATCTCTATTAAGGGATTATGTCAGTAATGGGTGTGTTGATATTATAAAGCGTGATGAAATTATGACTCACGCTGTTGAACTTATAAGACAAGTTATAAGAACCCATGGGTTAAATATAGCTTATGGTGGTGGTGATGATGCTTCTTTTAATGATTTAGTTCAAATAGCATGGATGCAAATCGAAAAAACTTTATATAAGTTCGATTATTCCCAAACTTTCAAAATAGCATATCATGCTAAGAATAGAATATACCATTATGGTTTACGTGGCTGCGTAAAAGAAGAAGATAATGAATTTTTAATCCTTAGAATTACTAAGGATTATAATATGACTATAAAAGATGGTAGAAAATTAGTTTACGACATTGACGATTTGGTTGAACTAGACAAATCAACTATTGCGCATAGGAGATATGTTAACACTAAAGTTTTTAATATGTGGTCTCAGGTAGCAAAAACTTCTGTGTTAGCTCATATTAAGAAAGAAACTAGAGATAAAAAGAATTTCCCGAGTTTCAGTTCATATTTGAGGTATAAACCAATAGCTGGGCTACCACAATTAGACAGATTTTTAAATGAAGCAGAAGATTTATGTAAATATGATAGTGATGAGTTGGCTATAATTGAAGCTATAAAAGAAATAGCCAACAACGATATTGATGGTGCTTCTAATGGTTTAATATCAAAAATTATTGACAAAACATTGCTGTCAAGACAAAAAGTTTTAACATTTTTTAAAAAAATACGATCTTGTGCAAGTGAATTTAGTGATTCTCCAGAAAACAATGAAATATATTGTATCGGAAATAGTGGGGGTAGCACTCGGAAGTATAATATGGATTCCGACGAAGATTGGTAGAGCATGCGTAATAAATTTAGAAAAAGAAAGAGAATACAACAAGAAATATAGATTATCTAATAAAGAGAAAATTAAGAAAAAACACCAAGAATGGGTTGTTAATAATAGACATAAAGTAAATGCCAACAATAAAAGATGGAGAAAATCTAATAAACAAAAAACAAAACAATTGAGTGTTGATTGGAGAAAATCTCAAAAAAGAAAAAATATAATTGAACATAGGCTACGTGCTAAAAGAAATGACGCAAGAAGAAAAGGACTTGATTTTAATTTGTCTATCGCATGGTTTCTAATATTTGTGAGGCGACCGGCGTTGAATTAGAATTGAAAAAAGGAAGTCCGTGGTCTGTTGAAATAGATAGAATTAAAGTTGGTGGCGATTACACAATGGACAATTGTAGATTAGTATGCGCTATATACAATAGAGCTAGATGGACATTCTCTGACAATGATGTTAGAATTATGTCTAATGCGCTTATTAAAGGATAACATGTTTATAGATTTAGGCAACATCAAAATTAGCACAAAACCTATTTGTTCAAAGTACAAGACAACTGGTCTTGTAGAGGGTTTTTATACTAAAAATGAAATAAAAGACATTTTAGTTGAGAATAAAATAGATATAGATTTAGCTGTATTAGACGACAATTCCAGTAATGTAGTTGTGTGGAGTTCTAAAAGGCATAGAGCAAGAGCGAATATTGTTGCGTATATAGATATAAATGGTTCTATTATTGAATCTAAAATTACTATTAGACCACATAAAACTGATGTTGAAATACTAGATGAAAATACTAGTGGTGTTGCTAAATTAAAATTGATTGAAGATATAAAAGATGTGTTTTGTGGTAGTGAAGCTTATGAAAATGAATTAAATGCAATTAGCGAATCTTTTGAGGCTAAAGTACGATCCGCAATCGCAATAGAAATTGGCGATGTTAAAATTCTTTGTGATGAAATTGATTATAGAGAACAAAATGGAACAAAAGAATCTTTTATTCCAATTGGCTTAAATGAAAAATCTCCTGTCGTGCTGGCTAGAGTTGTTGAGCAAAATAACGCTATTGATTTAAGTGATATTGAAGATAAAGTTTCTCATTTATTGATTTATGAGGGTCAAGGCTTAGTTGGTAGAATTAAAGAAAAAGTTAGACGAAAAAGCGATATGAATTATCGCAAACACCACTATGATGATGATTCTTTAGATCCTAAAACTGTTGTTGGAAGAACAAATCTCAAAGGCAGCGTAATGCCAAATAATGGACGCAAGGAGTTTACAGAAGATGAGTCAGAATCAGAAGAAGAATCAACCAGGTCCTGAAATAGACCCAGAATTGGTAGATTTGTTGGACCAGATTAATGATGAATCTAAAACTCCAATCAAAAAACCTAAAATCGTTGATGCTAAAATAGAATCAAAAGAACAACAAAAAGACGAAAAGCAGGTAGTTGAAACTACATTGGTTTCAAATGAGATGAAAGCTCTTAAAGAAACTAATGATGAAGATATTCCATCTGGAATTCGTAATAGAGTTTTAGATATTAATATGGATGTTTTAGATTCGTGTGACGCAGATAGACAACAAATTCAAAACACAATCAATTTGTTATATGATAAAGTTCAGTATGATGACAATGCAAATAGGGCCTATGTTGAACAATTAGTTAATGCCTTGCGAGCTAAAGCCGAAATAAATGATACTGCTGTTAGAGCAAGTGAAACATTAGTTAAATTAATTAATGCTACTAAGAAAAAAGAAGTTGCTACAAAGAATACTGTAAATATAACACCTGATAGTCTTAAACAATTATTAAAAGATGAGTAATGGGTGAATTTGAAGACAATCTAAAGGAACTTATTCTTAGGTGCAAAAAAGATCCGGCATTTTTTATTGAAAAGTTCTGTAAAGTAGAACACCCAAAGGCTGGTGTTTTAGATTTTAAATTATTTGAATATCAAAAGCGCGCATTAAAAGACTACATCGATCATAAATATAACATTTATAAAAAATGTAGACAGTGTGGTATTTCTACCTTGACTGGTGCATATGCTTTATGGTATGCTATGTTCCATGAGCATAGCAAAGTTCTTATTGTTTCTAAGAGAGATGATGATGCAAAAGAATTCTTACGAAAGAATGTTAAATTAGTTTATAGCTACTTGCCTGATTGGCTTAAAGGAATATTTCGTGATGCTGACTGTAAGATGAACGAACACGAAATCGAATTTGTTAATGGTAGTAGAATTGTATCAATGACGTCGTCTCCTGAAACATTAAGATCTGCTTCGGCTTCGTTAAATATCATTGATGAAGCGGCATTCATGCCTCATATGGAGAAGATGTGGGCTGGAGGTCAGCAGTGTGTTTCGTTTGGGACGATGATATCAACAGCTACTGGGATGGTTGATATAAAAAACATAGTCGATGTTGATAACTTAAAAAAGTTTACAAATCATAACATAAATGTCAATACCGATATTGCAACAGAGAATTCGGATGCGTCATGGTATAATGGTTTCACTGATGTAATATCAATACGCACAAAGAAAGGATATGAAATATCAGCTACTCCAAATCATAGACTAAGGGTATTGGATGATGCTGGAAACTATGTATGGCGCTATATGAGCGATATCAATATTGGTGACGATGTATGTTTAAAACAAAATACAAGTGTTGATGGAAATAGCAATATTTGTATTGACCTTGCTGAGATAATTGGGTATTATATTGGCGATGGAAGTGCATATAAATCAAGACCAAAAAGAATAATATTAAATACTGATCCTCAAGATTGTGATTTAAGAACAAAACTTATTGATAATTTAGCAAAAATTGGTATTGAAGCATACGAACAAAAAGGGCACGGGACCATAGATGTTAGAATAAACAATGCTAAATTTGTGGATTCATTAAATGAACTGGGTCTTCTTTGCAAAACAAATTCTAAGGATGCGTGTATTCCCCAAAAAATACTAGAATCTAATAGTGATGTTTTATCTGCTTTTTTGCGTGGGTTGTTTGAAGCTGATGGATATTGTGCTGATAGTGCATATAAGAAAATAGGATTTTCTACTTCGTCAAAAAAACTAATAGACGAAGTTAGAGTGTGCTTGCTAGCACTTGGTATATTAACAAAAACTTTTATTAGAAAATCTGAAAATAGACACAGTAAAGATGAATATTATGAATTATTTATTGCAGATTCTGCAAATATGCTTAAATATAAAAACAAAATTGGATTTATTTCAAATCGCAAAAATAATCTTCTAAATAACATATCATCATCATCTTCAAAACCTATAAAACACAATATAGTTTCTGAATTTTCAAGAAAAGCTAGAAAAAATTATAAAACAAAAACTAATGAATATGATAGATTAACATATTACATTCATAGCAATTCTATTCCATACGAAAGAGCAGTAGAATTATGTAAAAAACATGATGATTTATACAACACAAAATTAGGATTTTTAATAAAGAATGATATTTATATAGATAAAATTGAAAATATTGGCGAAGGGAAATGCCATACTGGTGATATTTCTGTTCCAAATAATAATACATATATAGCAAATGGGTTTGTAAGTCATAACACTTTGGTTCATGGTGGTGAAGTCATAGTAATTTCAACGTGCAATGGTGTTGGGGACTGGTATTGGTCAACATGGATGGATGCTGCTTCCAAAGAAAATGATTTCAATCCAATTGAGATTAATTGGTGGGATATGGACTGGGAAATTAAATTTAAGTCCAATGGTGAAGATGTCACTATTCAACCAGCTGCAGATATCGTAGAAAACAAGAGCCCCGAGGACATAGAAAAATATGGACAATATTGGTCTCCATGGCTTGAAGAACAATATCGTGCTTTAACCCAGCGCGGCGAATCTAGTAAATTTAGACAAGAAGTTTTAGCTGAATTTATTGGTTCTGGCGATACGATTTTGGAAGGTTCTATTTTGAGATGGTTGGGAAATGAAATAGAAGAAAATAAAAATGAAAATCCATATAGAATTATTAGAGAGCCACAGGAGTATACAGATCCAGCTGGTGACTACTTTGAGCTAAATTTTGAGAATAAGTTGTGGATTTGGAAAGAGCCAGTGCCTGGACATAACTATGTGATGGGGTTTGATATTTCTGGTGGTGAAAGTAGGGACTTTACTGGAATTCAAATTTTCGACATGAACACTCATGAACAAGTAGCAGAATTGAATCTGAAAATTCTTCCTAAGATTGCTGCACGTATGGCTGCATACTTAGGAGAATGGTACAATTTTGCTTTAATGGTGGTTGATAGTAGTGGTATGGGACAACAAACTGCGCAAGATTTAGAATGGAGTATTGGTTATCCTAATTTGTGGAGACATAAGAAGAAACCACAAGATCGTGGTAAAGTTGGAATTAAAATAACGCAATCAAATAAACAAACTTTAAATAAATTGCTTAGGGATAATATTGGATTGGATGGATTTACTATCCATTCTCAGAGGTTATATAGACAACTTACAATTTATATCAATTTAGGTAATGGCAGATCTGGCAATCAACCGGGCATTGGCAATAGAGATGATTTGGTTATAGCTACTGGTTTGGCATTTTTAGGTGCTCTTGACAATTTTAAATCGGAAGGTGGTGGATTAATGCCAGTTAGAACTGGTGATTTATCACAGCCAACACTTGAATACGATGAAAGTATGGATAGTATTACTGACCGTAGATTTATTATGCCATTAAGCACAAGTGGATTTATTGAAGATGAAGATGACCATGAAATCACAGCAAGACAAGATATTAACCGATTTGCCACACAAATAACTGGAATTCCAAGATTAAAAGACGAATCGATAGAAGATTATAGAGCTAGAGTAAAGAATATTTTATCTAAAAATCTACCTGCAGTTAAAAAGAAACGAGAATTTTTTAAACAAGATTCTAGAAAGATTAACATGAAAACTAGAGCTGCTGAGAACGAAAAATCTAATCCTAAGCGCAAGAGTTCTGGTTTTAAGTCAGCAATTGTCAATAAAAAGAAGAAATAG
>Ga0208075_1000281_pt1 | contig 30720 bp, 28 predicted proteins | sample HotLakmasection5_FD_184728 | JGI IMG/M metagenome (GOLD analysis project Ga0208075, IMG submission 184728) | Hypersaline microbial mat communities from Hot Lake, Washington, USA - Section #5 (SPAdes) | ecosystem: Environmental > Aquatic > Non-marine Saline and Alkaline > Hypersaline > Microbial... | reverse complement strand
ATCTTTTTATTCGCTCCCAACATAAACAAAGACATTTCTTTTCTCCTCTCTCTTTGATATGTCTTTATTTTAGCATATTTTAGTTATGCAGTAATCTTAAAACTATAATATACCAGCTATTCTGAACCGTTTAAAAGGTTTGACTTTGCTCTTTTATCTTCTTCAAACTGTTTTTTTACAATTTCTCTTATTCCGGCAATTATAGAAGCCCATTCTTCCTTGGATTTATAGTTTTTATCAAGTCCTATTTCCTTCATAAAATCCTGAAAATCTTTGATCTGTTCTATAACTTCCGAGGAATAATTTCCGTGTTCGCCTGAAGATGCTTTTCTGTTTTCAATACAGGTAACTTTATCTTCTGCACATCCTCTTGCCACTTTTTGAAGATCCTCTATATCAACTTCAAATCCTTTTGCGAGTTTTTCAAAAGTTGATAAAGTCGGACTTATCCTTTTATTTGTGCTCGGGTTAATTCCCTTAATAAGCTGGTTCAGATAAGAGTGACTGATCCCGCATCTGATAGAGATTTCTCTTTCTGACATTTTAAGTTCTTTTAATCTCTTCTTTAAATATCTTCCTAAGTAATTCATTTTTACAAACCTACAAAGAATCCTAAAAATTAATTTTTAAGTAACCACAAATCTATTAAAAATTTACAATTCAATTTTAAATATTGAAATTGTTTTTTAATATTTTATAAATGTATAATCCTTAGAAATTTAAGTCAATAATTTTTATCTAAAGTGTAAATTTATATGTATTTAAATTAACATTATCTATAATATATCTCATGTATTTCTGTTATCAAAACTTTTATTCTTTAATTAAGGAATTTATCTCTCTTATAAATTCACTTATTAAATTTTTTTCTTCCGGATTATTAGATAAGGCATGATATTTTTCGAAAACATTTATAGAATTTTTATATTGGCCCAATACCGCATATACCAACCCCAAAGCCCCATAAGCTGGTGTATAAGCCGGATTCGAATTAATAGCAAACTTATAATTTTCTATGGCTTTCTCATATTTTTTTTGTTCTTCATATGCTTTTGCCATATTAAAATAGTAGTATTCTTCCGATTCTTTATTTTCTTTAAGCAGTTGCACTGCTCTTAATTTAATTTTTTCAGCCAGAGGATCCTTTTTATCAAACAATTTAATGGTAGTAAGTCTAGTCATTCTATTGTTTTTTATACTGGCAGGAGAATTATATTCATTGAAATTTTCCATGTTCGGATTTATGTTTTCATGAATTTTAGTATACGGGTTATCGGAAAAATTGAAGTTTTTTAAAGGTACACCTTCCCCGTATTCTCTGGCTATAATTTTAGTGGAGCATATAAAATTCAGGCATAAAATAATAAACCAAATCCAAAAAGCAGCTCTTTTCATATGATTCCTCTCTATAACCATATTTTTATATTTCGGACTAAGTGCAAGTATAATAATTAATCATTAATGGTTTTATTAGCCTGTTGACTAATAATAAGGCATTAATATGATGATCAAAAAATTAAACTGGTTATGTTAAACTTGGATTAATAAAAATTTTATACACCAGCAGAGTAAAGAATTTAGCAAATAATGAATTTTAAAGAAGCTACGGAATTAATCTGGAAGAATAGAAAATATAAAACAACTTCTGAAAAAGAGGCGATAAGTCATCTTAATGAAGAAGTTGCAGAATCTCTTAATGCGCTTTTGCGTGGTGACAGGGATACAGCCCAGGCTGAGTTGGAAGATGCTTTTTCATGTATGCTTATAGCTTTCAAAACTCTTGACATTAACCCGGAGGAGGCTATTTATCGGCAAATTAGCAGGATGAAAGAACATCCGAATAAAATAATGCATATTTATTCGGATAGAGTGGAGATAAGAGTTAATAATGAAATAAAAGGCGGATGGTCAATCTGGAGTGCTGATGATTTAAGGGAAGCAGAAAAAATGGCAAGAGAATTTAACTGTGAAATAATAAAAGAAGATCGAAGCCATCAACTTATGCTGGAAATACCTGAAAATGCAGTCGAAGAATAATTTAAACAGTATCAGACTTAATAAATATATAGCTTCTTGCGGGATTGGTTCACGCCGTGAAGCTGATGACCTTATTAAGTCCGGGGTTGTTGAGGTAAATGACAGGGTAGCAGTTACGCCGGGAGTTTCCGTTACAGAAAAAGATACTGTAAAGGTAAGGGGCAAGGTTATAAAACCGGAACAGAAAGACTATATAATTTTTAACAAACCGGGCGGATATATAACTTCAGGGAAAGACGAAAAAGGCAGAAAAACAATTTATGATATTCTTCCTGATAAATTCAGGAACTTGAAACCAGCAGGCAGACTGGATAAAGATTCAACAGGGCTGCTTATTCTTACTAATGACGGGGATTTAATCCAGCAACTTACTCATCCGAAGAAAATGGTGCCGAAAATATATAGAGTGATAGCTGAAGGAAAGGTTAAAGAACAGGACTTGCTAAAATTTAAAAGGGGAATAGAAATAGAAAAGGGTAAAATTGCTTATGCAGAAGCAGTTATACTGGATTATGCCAATTCAGTAACCACTCTGGAAATGGTGCTTTATCAAGGCTATAACCGGCAGATAAGAAGAATGCTTGAAAAAACCGGGCACCCGGTTGTTGCACTCAAGAGAATCGCTCATGGATGTATTGAGCTGGGCAGTCTGGATAAGGGGAAATTTAAATATTTAAACAAAAAAGAAACACAAAACCTTAAAAATTATTTGAATAAAATTAAAACTGCAAAATAATTTGAATTTTAATTACCCCTGGTTACTAATTAATTTGAACTTTTGTAAGGTAATTTTTATAAATTTAGTAGTAAAATAGGAATATTACAATTTATAATAGATATAAATCAAACTTAGGTTTTGCAAAGTAAATATGGAAAATAACGGTTTTAAACAATCTCAAAGATGGTATGACAAAGATCCAACCCTCAGCCTTGCTGTTAGTTTTATCAGAAATGCAAGTCATGAGCAGCAGACTGAAATTGCTGAGAGAATAATTAAAAAAACAACTGAGATGGGGATTGTGATAGATGAAATTAAAATACTTTTTCACCGAAGATGGTTTGATGAAAACGAAGAATTGAGCATTGCAATGGAACATCTAAGACTTGCTTCTGAAGAGGATAAAAGAATTATAGCCCTTGATGTAATTAATTTTTTAACTGAAATAAAAACTTAAAATTATTAAAACTTACTGCTGACTTATAAATACTAAAAAGATTCTGGTAATGGGCTTCTAAAGTATATAAATCCAGTGCCTGATTCCTGTTGAACTTTCCTATTTCAGCCACAAGGTGTTTATCAGTGTATAGCCTATTTATAGCAGAAGCCAGTTCTTTAATATTTCCGGGATCAAAAAGGATTCCGTTTTTGTAATTTTCAACAAGCTCCGGTATTGCCCCTATTCTGCTGGCTATAACAGGTTTGCCGTAGGCGTATGACTCAATTATAGTTAAGCCGAAAGTCTCAAACCAGTCACAGGGCAGCACAGTTGCTATACAATTTTTATACTCCTGCTCAAGCTGTTTGCCGGATAAGAAACCCCAAAATTTTACATTAAAAGCATTTAATTCCCGGGTAAGTTTTTTTAAATTTTCTTCTTCGGGTCCGGTTCCTGCAATATGCAGCTTTATTTCAGGAAGCATACTTACTGCTTCGATTAGGTGATCAACTTTTTTTTCAGCTGCCAGCCTCCCTGTGTATAGAAAATATCCTTTATTACCATATTCAGGCTTAGCAGAAGAGATGGTTTCCGGGATAAAATTATTTAAAACAATTAACCTGTCAGGATCAATCCCGGAATTTATAGCCAGATCACGCATTGCATTGCTGGGACACACGAAAACATCCACTGAATCATAAAAACGCTTTATTCTATTAAATAAATTTTCTGCTGTGGCAATAAAACTTGCTTTTAAACTGTTGTTTCTGCACTTGTTTATAAGACAATGCAAGGAGCTGCCGGAAATACAATATTGTTCGTGGCAGTATGTGCTGTTCTTGAACAGTAGGGTCCCGCCCGGGCACATTAATCTTGGGTCATTCAGGGTCATTACAATAGGTATTTTCCTTTTTTTGCAGGGTTCAAAAATCGAAGGCGTAAGGTGATAACAAATATTATGACAATGAATAATATCAGGTCTTTTTATGTCAAGAAAATTGTCCAGTTTATCCCTTGCTTCATAATTATAGAAAGGCTTTAGCAGATATTTAAGAGAACTTCTCATATCCAGGGATTTATAATCTGTATATTCAGAAAAAAACCGGTTATAAGCATAGTCTTCTTCAAAATACGGTTTTTTATTTGTAGCGAAAAAATATACTTCATGCCCGTTTTTTCTGAATACAGAAGCCTGGTCATACATAATGGATTCCGTCCCGCCATAGGAAGAGAAAAAATTATTCACAAACAGTATTTTCATTTTGTAATTCTTTTATAATGCCCTTAAGCAGAAAGCTATTACAAAACTAAAAAAGTTTACTCAATCAACAGAATAGATTCAGGTAACTATTTCTATTGGGTAGTCTGGACGAGATAATCCTGTTGAGCCAGCAAGGATATTACAGAATTTTGTGAAAAATACTTACTGGCAACCCTTTTAATATCTTCTGAAGTAACATTTTTCACTTTTTCTTCGATTCCGCTGTCAAATTCAGCTCCAATACCCATGATTTCATAATATCCGAGGTAATATGCCTGCTGGGAGTTTGTCTCGTGCATAAATGCTCTTTTGCCAAGATAATTTTTCTTGGCGCCTTCCAATTCTTTTTCAGATACAGATTCGTTTTTCAGTTTATTAATTTCAATATCAAACCCTTCCAGACAGGTTTTAATATTATCTGGCGCTGTTCCGATATAGACAGTAAAGAGTCCGAGGTGCTTGAGTGATTCAATGCTGCTTCTTACGTGGTAAGCAAGACCTTTTTTATCCCTTAATTCCACAAATAACCTGGAGCTTAATCCACTTGACCCTAAAATCACATTTAAAACGGTTAATGCAGGGAAATCCTCATCGGTAATTGCCGGTCCTATCCAGCCCTGTACAATTTGTGCCTGTGCTGCATCTGCTTTGGGTAATGTTATAGTCTTATTTTCCGGTAGTTTAGGAATCCAGACTTCTTTTTCAGGAATTCCCGGTTTGCTTATAGAGCCGAATTTTTCTTCAAGAATTTTTAAAACTTTTTCCCTATCAATATCTCCCACAACCGAAAAAGCCATTTTCTCAGGAATAAGAGATTTTTCATAATAGTATTCTTTGATGTCCTCGACTTTTACTGATGGCAGGTCTTCGAGAATTTTTGTATGAGAATGTCCGTACGGATGGCCATGAAACATGGTTTTTACCAGATTATCAAAAGCCTGTGTCTTTGGTGAATCCAGCTCAAGCTGGAGTTCGCCCACGAACTTTGTTCTTTCTTTTTCTATGTTTTCAAAAGTTGAGTTTTTAATTATATCTTCAAGCAGATTAAGTGCTGTTTTCAGGTCTTCGTTTAAAAATAAAACCCGTGCTCTTAAGTAATCCTGCTTGGACTCAACATTTAGCTCAACTGCGTTGGAATCCAACTCATTAGCCAGTTTTTCTGCTGAACGGGATGTTGTTCCCTGTAATAAAAGCCTGCTGGTTAGATTTGCTGTTCCGGCAAGGTTTTCGTACTTTACGCCGGATCCCAGGAAAAGATTTATTGCTATTCTTGGAGTATTGGGATTTTTTCTGGTTATGACCTTTATATTATTGCTTAATTTGTCAGTATTAAAAGAGTTCATAATTTCTCCCTGAATTAATAATATGATTTTATTATATTAAACAATAAAAAAGCGCTTTATTAAAACGCTTTTTTAAAGATTATAAAATCAGGTTAATTCTTATTTCGCATCTCTTATTAACAGGCCTTCTGTACCTTTTGGAAGTACAACAGCGAAGCCCAGGACATCTTTTTTAACTTCAAATCCGGCAGGCAATTGTCTTGTCCCGGGAGCTACGCCCAGCCAGTTTGGCCTTATAACATATCTGCCGTTTTTTGCCGGGATAAATTTCCCGTTTTTCGGGAGTATTCCTGCTTTATTAACTGCCTTTATCTGGTTATCTGATAATCTTGCAAACAGCAGGCCAAGGTTGCTGATTTGCGGAGGTTGAGGTTTGCTTGTGAATTCTGCTGTGTCATAAGGGGAATTAGTCGGCATGTTGGGTACTGCCGGTTGAGTTTGCTGTCCAGTTATAGTTGGTGGTGTTACATTTCCCGGACCGTTTAAGCTTTTTAAACCTACTTCGTTCATACTCATGCCCCTCTTATTTTTAGTGAGCTAATTAAATAAAAGGTGAAAACTTTTAAAATTGATAAATCCTGACTCTAATTGTAATAAAAGTTATAAAATAAGGTTAAATATTCAGAATTATTTAACCATTGAGATAAGGTAAACCATGAATACACTCACTATCAAGCCGGTAAAGACCTTAAAGAAATCTTTGCCCATATTGCTCCAGATTTTTTTGGAAGATGCATGCTTGAGTCGGTTATACAGCGCAATTTCCCTTCCCGCAAGAATACCTATGAAAACCCACGTTGTACTCATTGGCAACGTGTTTATTTCTTTGAAGAAAACAAGTACGAACGCATAAATAAGGTCAATAATTGATGCTGACCTTATATCCTGGGTATTGGTCTTTTTCTTCACGATTTTCTGGATTGCACCACCCCTTGCGTAGCATATAAGTCCTAATAAAGCGACAAAAACAATAAGTACAGTGATTAATCCGGCTACGTTAAATTTTCTGGGCAGGTAAACAAATATATTGGCAACGTCGTGCATGATCCATTGTGACCATAAAAAAGCAGTGGAACACCACTGCATTATTGTCCATCCCAATGTTTGTTTGTCTTTCGTATGAATAAAATGCTTTTCTATCTTTTTGGCAATAAAAGTATAAAGAACAATCGCTGAAAGAAACGCTACTATATACCCACAGACCGATTTAAACACCATGTTCTCTATTACTGTCACAGGGCTGAAAACCATCAATAACAAAAATGTTGTGCTAACAGGCATTCCGAATCTTGTTAAAATCAGCAATGCTATAGGAGGTAAAACATGGTACCAGTGAAATATTTCCGGATGCGGAATTTCATCCAACCTGTTAAAGGATAATTCCCCGTTATTTACCAGCCAGCCGAAAATTATGGTAGCTGTAAATATTACACTTACATAAACCCATATCATTAAAGCTGGCTTTTTTTCGTTTGAGCTTAAAAAGGTTCCGAGTGTCTGGATTACATCATTTGCAACACAGGAATAAGCAGCCAGCATAAAACCTGTTATCATAAATATAGTACTAAAATCCAGCGTTAATGTTATATTCATTTTTATGTACTTTCCTTAAATATTTTTATTTTGTATTTAACTTTTCTGCCTCAAAAACTGTGTATAAAAAAATCTTACTTAAATGAGTTTTTTCTTACAAGAAAAATTTTTATTTTCTTAACATGACTTATAAATTATACACAAGTGTACTTTAATTGCTTTATGATTAAGTTCATTAATCTATTCTACCTTTATACGATTGTCAGGAATAATTTTAAAAGGCACAAATTCTTTGCTTCTTATAAACTCAATTGTTGCGTCTTTTTTGTTCCAGCCGAGGTTTTGTACCTGTTCCGGGGATTTTTCAAGGCAGGTAAAGTTGTTTTTGCCCTTTAAGAGATATTTTCCATATACAGCGGTAAATTTTTTATCTGTACCGGGATTTTTCCAGTTAAGCGGAATTTGTTTTTTATCAGGAGTGACAAAATACACATCTTTAATATCTTTATCTGCTGTAATCGTGTATTTTAATCCGGAGGACTGGAGTAAATGTGTTTCTGAATCATCATCCGGAGAGGGTTTTGTTCCACGTTTTAGAGCTTCTATAATATCTTTTTCCGATACTTTTACTTTATATAGTTCACTATCAAAAGGTATAACTCTTTCTATGTCTCCTGTGGTCAGGATACCCTTGTCAAGGCCTTCGTAAATACTTCCGCCCGGGATCAGGACTATATCAGCGCCGGATTTTTTTCTCACCGCATCCGCAACAAAGCTGGCAACAGTATTTTCACGGAAGCCATCGGCTTCTGCCGGGTTTCTTAGTATTCCTATGGGTTTGTCGTTTACCTGGTATTTCTGCTTTAGTGGAATTACTGAAATATCCTCAGGAATACTGCTGGTTTTCTGTAAATTATTTTTGGCATTGGTAATTACACCGTTGCTATCAAAAGTTACGTCTAGTGTACCGACATATTCTCCGTCACGTCCGCCTTCAACCTTTATCATAGGATCTCCTGCCGGGGAAGAGAAAAGGTTTTCCCCGGGTACGAGGCCTTTATAGACCCTGTGTTTATGCCCGCTTACTATAATATCTACTCCTGTGATATTTTTGGATATTTTGTTATCCATATCATCAAAATGTGATAAAAGGATTATTTTGTTAATTCCTCTTTGCCTTAGCTTGTCCACTTCCTTCTGCACCCGCTCAAGGCTTGACTGTGCATCTATTGACCTTATATCATTATTATTCAGTTTCTTGCCGGGCTTCCTGTATTTATCATCAGATGGGGTAAGTCCGACAAAGCCGTATAAATGCCCGTTTCTGTTCTCTACCCATGAGCTTACTATTTTATTATTCCTTACAGCCGGTGCAAGCGTACCATAAGGATTTATTTCCATATTTGAAGAAACATAGCTGTAATTTGCACGATTTGCGCAGTTATTAAATCCCTGCGGACTCTGGTCAAGTTCATGATTGCCTATTGCCGAGAAATCAAGTTTCATCATATTCAGAAAATCCACCCACATGGAGTTTATCTTTGGATTTTTTCCTTTTAATATATCCCCTGCTGCAAGTTTAAACGAATCAACTTTGCTGTTCTGTGTAGTACGGGTAAAATAATCGGAAGCTGTTTTCAATTCACCCATCTTTGAGCTGCAACCGTGATAGTCGTTAAAATAAAGAATAGAAGTTTTTACCGGTTGGTTGCTGTTTGTTGTATTGCCCTGCTGCGGGTTTTGTAGAGTATTATAGATAACCGGCCTGTTATAATTTGCTGTATGATTTTGCGGATAATACGGGTACACTTTGATTTCTGCTTTTTATAACCAATTCCTGTTCTTATAAAACCCGTAAAACAAAATTATTGTCTTTAAATTTTTTAAAAAAAATAAACCCCGCTGTATTTGCCTAAAGTAAAGTTGATTGCCTATCTTTTTTTTTATTGAAAAATATTTATAGTAAATTCTGCACGTGGGTCTTCCTGTACATTTATAAAATTTCTTAAATTTACATGAAAAATAAATGCCAGATAAATATACATTACAATGACTGCAATAAGGTAAAATTCTTTTTTATTCATAAATACTGATTATTTCGCCCCATGATCGTCGGCTATAAGAATTTTAAAATTTCATGAATATAAATTCATTAGAATAAAAGAGTATAAGGATTATACTTAACAGTAATTTGTAAAACCGGCCGGTAAGATTTTTATGTAACTTTAATGAGATAACAAACAAGAAATTAAATTGGGAAACAATGTCTTTAAAATATAAATCTTGGGAATTGTTTTCTAATTTTAATACTTACGCCAAAATTACTACCAAAATAAAGTACTTATACCTAATGAGTTAGTTTTCTTAAAATCGGGCCTGAATGAGACTATGCTCCCGCTTAAGCCAGGCCTGAATGAGACTATGCTCCCGGCTTAAGCCGGGCAAGCCGGATTTTCCTAAAAATAAACTCATTTCATTATAGCTATACTAATAAGGAATAACTATTTTCTGGAACTGATAAAAAAACTTGTTCAGTATTAATCTGCAAAAGTTTTATGGGATAGATAAAGGTTATTATTTAATCTTCTTAGAAATATTGATGATATTGTTGCTTTATATTTAAATTCCTGACTTAATGTTATAATTTATAATATGAAAATACTAATAACAGGTGCCGCAGGATTCATAGGATACTTCCTGGTGAAATACCTTCTCCAAAAAGGAGAAGAAGTAGTAGGCTTAGATAATATAAATGATTATTATGATGTTAATTTAAAATTCGCAAGATTGAATAAATCAGGTATAGCCAAAAAAAAGATAGATTACAATAAAATTACGGAAAGCTCGAAATATCCCAATTACAAATTCATCAAACTTGAACTGGTGGACAGGGAAAACCTGTCAAAACTTTTCATGGAAGAAAAGTTTGATATAGTCTGCAACTTAGCTGCTCAGGTTGGGGTCAGGTACTCTCTTGAGAACCCGAATGTATACCTGGAAAGCAATTTTATTGGTTTTTTTAATATTATTGATCAATGCAGAATTTATGATATAAAAAACTTTGTTTACGCCAGCAGTTCCAGCGTATATGGACTGAACAGAAAAATGCCCTTTTCTGAAAAACATAACGTTGACCATCCCCTCAATTTATACGCTGCCAGCAAAAAGTCAAATGAATCAATTGCTCATACCTACAGCTATTTATACGATATAGCAGCTACCGGCTTGAGATTTTTTACGGTTTATGGTCCGTGGGGAAGGCCGGACATGGCTTATTTCAAATTTGCAAACCAGATTATGAAAGGGGAACCGATAGATATATACAATAATGGTGAAATGATGCGTGATTTTACATATATAGACGACATTATTGAAGGAATTGTAAGGGTAATATACTCTCCTGCCCAGGCGAATGTAAGCTGGGATGGTAATAATCCTGAACCTTCCTCTTCTACAGCAAGATATAAAATTTACAATATCGGCAATAACAACCCTGTCCGACTTCTGGATTTCATAAAAGAACTTGAAAATGCTCTTGGTATTAGAGCAAAGAAAAACTTTCTCCCGATGCAGCCGGGTGAGGTTCCGGTCACCTGGGCAGATTCCGGCAATCTAATGAAGGAACTGGGATATAGGCCCGACACACCTTTATGTGTGGGCATAAGGAAATTTATTGAATGGTACCAGGAATTTTACGGATTTAAATTACAAAAACATTGACACAATATTAATTTATATCAAACTGCATTTGAAGTATGTTTAATGTATGAGATTCATATTACTTCGTTAATTACAAGTTGGTATAAAACATTTTAAACTACCGGGGCATTGTTTCTATAGGGATGTTCGGCAAGTACAAAAAAGTATAATATCAATAATTTTTTAGTGGTCTTAATAAGTTTCCGTTAAATATTTTTGCAAAATTTTCAAAAACCTTGCCCGCCCACCTGCTTCCCTGGAGGTGGCGGTGGCTTTGCCACCGCTTTTTTATACAGGTTTTTTAAAATTTATCCGTTTTGGTAGTTTCTGAATAAAATTTCTTATTTATCGTTTATTTTTTTTAGAACACAAAATAAGAAATTAATTTTTCCTTGTTGGTCGAATTAACAAAAGTGAAAAATGCCCGGCTGCGAAGAGCCGGTGGGCATTTTGACATTAGCCGATAAAAGACTTTGCATAAGCACATTTTGAAATAGCAGAGATGCCGGATAATACGGGAATTATAAACAAAAACAGGGAAAATTTAATAAAAACTTAATTTATATTCCCTTGAGAAAAAAAATTTAATTTTGTACCCTGTTTAGAAGAAATTAATTAATTTTCCTAATGATTCGGGTCATAAATATTGATAATCTGAATTAAACCTATACTAGAATGAGTTAGTTTTCGGAAAAACCGGCAAATGAGTTCGGCTCTCTGCTGTCGGGCAAAGCCCGCCACTCCAGAGCCTCACCCCTGCTATCGCATGGCAAAGCCGGATTTTTCTGAAAACGTTAATCCCGCTTCGCCATACCGATTTATGTTCATTAATTTCATTTCAAGATTACTTATTGAAATCGATATAAAAAGAAAGGAGGAAAGTATGTTTGAACAACTAAGAAAAGAAAAAGGAATTTTTTATTTTGAGGGTGCATTGTTTATAATCCTTGGAATACTGGCGATTGTCCTGCCGCAAATTATGACGGTTAGCCTTGGGATTATGGCCGGAGTATTCCTTGTGCTGGCAGGTATTGTAATGTTTTTCAGAGGACTGCGATTAAAAACCCGGGGAATTTTCTGGTCTTCAACCTTAGCCGGTATTGTTTCCCTGATAATCGGTGTACTTATACTTATGAACCTGACAGCAGGAATCTATGCTCTGACTCTATTACTTATAGCCTTCCTGTGTTTTGAAGGCATTTTTAAAATTATCCTGGCTAACATATTAAAACCTGCAGCAAACTGGGGTTATATGTTATTTAGCGGAATCACAGCCCTTGTACTGGCATTTTTAATAGTGATCGGCTTGCCCGCAACCGCATTCTGGGCATTGGGTTTAATATTTGGAGTATATTTGCTGGTAGCGGGTTTTTCCATGATTGCGTTCGGAATCGGACTTGGAAAAACTACTCACGCAGAATCATATTAAACCCGACATTAATATATAAAAACCTTTGCTAATCAGCAGAGGTTTTTTAAATGAAAAATTATTTATAAATTTATTCTGATTCTTCAGGTTTTTCTTCTGAAGTTTCTTCAGGTACACTTTTTTCTTCAGGTTTTTCTTCTTCTGAAGTTTTTTCAGATTTCTGTTCTTCTTTATATGTAACAGGAGTTGTCAGGCTGATCCTTCTGTCTTCAGAATTGAACTTTAATACAATTGTTTCGATTTCTTCGCCCACCTGAATAATTTTTCCTGTTTTATTCTGGTATTCAACAAGTTCTTTATAAGGAAGGAGCGCTTCAACTCCGGGATAAATCTCTACAAAAGCTCCAAAATGTTTGACTCTAATGACGTTACCTTTTATGATTTCGCCTTCTTTAATAACTTTAGCTGCTTCAACCCAAGGATCAGGCTGTAAACTCTTGAGGCTGAGACTTACACGTTGTTTTTCCTCATCAATTCCAATAACCTGAACTTTAATTTTCTCGCCGACTGATAAAATATCAGCAGGATGGTCAACCCAACGCCAGGAAATTTGTGAAAGCGGGAGCAATCCATCAACTCCTCCGATATCCACAAAAGCGCCGAAATCAGCAAGCCTTACAATTTCGCCTTCAACAACACTGCCTTCAACTATATTTTCAAACAGGTCTTTTCTCTGCTCGGCCTGTTGTTCGGAAACAAGTTTTCTGTGGGACATTATGAGGTTATTTTGTTTTGGATCAACGGATAAAATCTTAAGCTTGATTTTCTGGCCGATAAACTCATCTGATTCTTTAAACCTTATATGGCTGGATGGAACAAATCCTCTGACTCCAAGTACGTCAACAAGAATTCCGCCTTTGACTTCTGATGTAACTTCTGCTTCGACAACCGCATCTTCTTCTTTAAGTCTTTCCAGTTCCTGCCATGCATAAGCCAGCATAACTTTTTTGTAAGAAAGGGTAAGCTGCCCTTCTTCGTCTTCTTCTCTTATGATAAGAAATTCTTTTTCTTCGTCATCCTGAGGGAGAATTTCCTGAGGGGTTTTGGCCGAATTATTGGAAAGCTCTCTGCCAGGCACTACCGCTGTTGTTTTTGCGCCAATGTCTACTAATACGCTGCTTCCTCGATAGCCGACCACTTTTCCTTTAACTATATTACCTTTTTTAAAATTGTAGTCATATTGTTCAAGAAGCTTTTCGAACTCTGAGAGTTCTTCTTGATTTTTTTTACCAATTTTGTCTCCGGTTGTCATTAAGTTATTGCCTCCACAGGAATGAAAATTTTATATATCTATATTTTAACAAAATTATATCAAATAAAAAAGATATTCCTATTCATTATACCCTAAAATAATAAAACAAATATACCTTCTTACAAGAAACAGGATTTAAATTAACTGTCATTATGCTTAGTCTGCCGACTTCGGTTAAGCCTTATTAATGTATTATAATTTTCAACTATAGTTGGTTTTATAAGATCATTATTTTCTATAGATCTTTTAATTTTTAAACCGAACATAGTTATGAGGGTTTCATTTAAATCCCTGTTGTCTTTATACGTCTTTTCTGTCTTTTTTCTGATTTTTCTTTTTTGCGGGTCTTCGTTCTTTACGTTTCCTTTTGCATTATCCATATTATCAGTAATCAACAATGCTTTTTGCAGCTCTGTCAGCGGCTGGGAATTCGGGCGAGCAGAACCCAGGCAATGATTTTTTATTGCCCCCAGTATGTCTTCATCCTTGATCCCAAATTCATTTTTTGCCTTATGTGCGGAAACCGGCGCATGTAATTTATCCGGGAATTCCTCTTCATCAGGGGTGCTTATCAATTCATGCTTTTTGGAATAATCCAGAAGGTCTTCTTCATCCCAATCTTTTGCATAGTCATGGAGCATTCCTGCCAGTACTGCTTTTAAAACAATATCTTTTGGCTCTTTTTCATCAAGGTTTTTTATATCCAGCTCAGGATCAACAATTTTCGCTATTTTTATAGCTACCCGCCTGCAATGGTTATATCTGGCTTCAGACATCTCTGCTTTCAGGGCATCTTTTATATTTTCTGCGGTAATACTCTCCCGGCAAAATTTTTCAACAGCTTCTTTAAGGTAAGGGGGGTCAGGCTCGTTGCCCGAAAAAGAAAGGACCTGAACAGGGCTTGTTCCGGAAATATTGTTTGCCTGACAGGGTTTATTCCCTGTATTAAGTTGATTTGAGCCGTAAGTATATGTTGGTTGTATGTTCAGCATTTATGAAATTCCTTTTTAAGTTTGATTTCATATTTAATAAAAAAACTGAATTTTTAAAATTGCGTCTTTTATATCAAACAATTTGATTTTTTTTCCAAATCATACCGACAGTTGCGTGTGTATTATAACTTTTTCCAGAGAAAAACAGCCCATTACAAAGCAATCTTGCTTCATTAAAGCGTTAAGACCAGTTACTTACAAGGCAACAAAACTAATCATCCTGTAATGACGGAATGCATCATTACACACCCTGTTGAAAATTTATTTCTTTTCTTCTGAAAGAATAAATAAACTTATAATATCTTCCAGCTCATGTGCTTTCTTGCGGAATTTATGGATTTCCTGCTCAAGGATTTTAATCTTTGTCCTGTATTCTTCAATTACATTAACATTGTTTCTAATACTATGTTCAAGGCCTTCCTGTACAGACTGGGCATCACCAAGCACTTTATTCATCGAAATACCCATAGCTTCCATGGTTTGCCTGATAATAATAGCCCCTGTCTGTTTTGTTACCCCGGAAGGCAGCTGGGAAATCAGGTTTAAAAGGGTATCCACATCTGATATCCCGGAAGTTTGTTTTTTCTTCTGCTCCTCGTTTTGGTCTTCGTTGTAATTTTCAGAATAAATCCCTTCTTTGTTCTGCTTTTCCTCTTCAGTAGAATGGGAATAATCCATCTCTGATTCCTCTTCAACAGGTTCAGAATATAATTCAGGCAAGCTGTCTGTTTTATTCGTTTGCCCGGTTATTTCTTCCTGCAAGTTTTGCTGTTCGCCTTCTTCGATATTATAATCAGCTGATTGTATTACTTCTTCTTCTGAAATAGCTGCCTGTGATTCATTTTGTTCATCATATTCAGCCTGGTACTCCTGATTTTTCAGGGTTTCAATTATGCGTTTCCCCACTCCTTCGGGCAACCTGTTAAGTTTTTCAGATTCCACTTTTCCTCTCCTGCTCTTAAATAAATTAGTAATAAATTTTTATTTTGGTATTTGTTTTGTTAATTAATAGCATAATTATATGCAATCAATATAAAAATTTCAAAACCTGGTATTTATAAAACTTCACATTAACGCTAATTTATATGAATCAAGCAGTTTTTAAAGAGTCTATAAAATAAGCAATTTTGACATTATCTTCCCTGAAAATATGCTTTGTATCAGGTATTTTACAAAGGAAATAAGAGATTTGTTTAAATTCATAAAAAATAGTTCTTTTGTTAAACAAGGTAATTGTTTTTTATCTTTTTTAAACATACCCTTTAAAAAATTGGTCTCTTCGGGGATAAAATTTATTTGCATATTTGGTTTATTATACAAAAATCATGTTTTATGGTAGAAAATTTGTCTTTCCAAAGAAAAAAGGATTAAAATAAAAAAAAGAGGAGGTTAAAATTAATTATCATGAAAAAGTCAAGTGTTATAACAATTCTTGTTATTTTTATTCTTCCGATAGCTTTGTATTTCTTTTTTAAGGTACCTTCCGAGAGCAATATCAGTGTTGCTTATGACGGCGCAAACAAGCCAAAGGTTTTACAGTTTTCTTCAGCCATGTGCTATGACTGTAAAAGGCTTGAAAAAGAAATAACGCTTTTAAGACAGGAATACAGCAGCAAGATTATTTTTCGCAAGTACAATGCAAGTACAAGGACTTCACAGGTTAATGAACTGATTTCAAAGTACAACATTAATGTTGTACCTACCCTTATATTCCTGGACAAAAACGGGAATTTTGTCAGGAAAACTGAGGGATATGTAACCCAAAGCCAGCTAAGATCTTACTTAAATCAATTAATCCAGTAATAAGTGTAAGTAAACAACAGGCCCCGTAAATTATTCGGGGTGGCAATCAGAGATAGGTGATGATGGAGAGTTTTATTAATCAAATTTTTATGGAACAGGCAGGGCAGATTTCGTTGTGGATACTGATGGCAGTGTTTACCGGCGGGATAATCAGTTCTGTGTCGCCCTGTACATTAGGAATACTACCTATAGTTATAGGCTATATTGGCGGGTATTCTGATACCACAACCAAAAAAACCGCAATACAGCTGATATTCTTTATTCTGGGAATATCAATTGTGCTCACAGCTTTAGGAGTGATCGCCGCATTTACGGGCAAGACCCTTGGCTTTCATTCCAATCCGTATCTGGGGTTAGTCCTGGCTTCCCTGATACTAATAATGGGGCTTACCCTGCTTGAAATAATCGAGGTTCCCATGCCGGTATTAGTGAAGCAGATGCCCCAGAATAAAGGCAGTAACCTGTTTTTATACCCGTTAATGCTCGGCGGGGCTTTTGCCCTGGCATCAACTCCCTGTGCAACCCCGATTCTTGCAGGAATCATGGCTTATGCGTCTCTCAAAGCCAATATAGCCGCAGGCGCAATACTGCTTTTTCTGTATGCACTGGGGCAGAGCGTGATTATATTGTTTGCCGGGCTATTTACTTCTTTCTTCAAGAAGTTCAGTATGGCCAAAAACTATACAGGCGCAGTAAACCGGTTTAGCGGCGTGATTATGATCCTTGCCGCATTTATAATTTATTTTAAAATCTTCGGGATTATCTGATTATAAGGCTAATACCCAATTTGTTTGGCTTGAAGCAGGATGGGTATCCTGCTTCTTTCGTTTTCAAAGTTTTATTAACGCAGATTTATTGCCTTCAAATGTCAACCGGAAAGATGCTGAAAGCGGATTGGCGGCAGATGCTGAAGGTCGAGCTTTGTCCGACTGTAATGCAGTTTAATGCCGCTAACCAAGCACAAGTTCAGCATGACGCTGGACGATTTTATAATTATTAGTGGTATTAATAAGTTTCCGTTAAATACTTTCGCAAAATTTTAAAAAACCTTGCCCGCCCACCCCTCCCTGGAGGTGGCGGTGGCTTTGCCACCGCTTTTTTATACAGGTTTTTTAAAATTTATCCGTTTTATAGTTTCTGAATAAACTTTCTTATTTATCGTTTATTTTTTTAGGTCACTAATTAGTACTCATAATTAGTTTTCGATAAATGAATTAATAAAATTTTTCAAAAAATTAATTCTATAAAATCAGCCGTGCGGCGAAATCCCCCAGTGAAGTTTTTTTCTGAGTATATTATAAAAACCGTTATCAGTATTTTTCAGGGTAATCAGACTGGCTTTATAGCTGTTTTTTGATATAAATACTGTTTTATCGCTTTTAACTTCTAAATATTCCTGTCCGTCGCTTGTAACGCTTATAAAATCAGAATCAATCCTGACTTTAACTTCTATTTTTTCATCAGCAGGAATTACAATCGGCCTTGTGGTAAGGGAATGCGGACATATAGGCACAATCACGAACGCTTCCAGCTCAGGCACAACTACCGGCCCGCCCGCTGACAGCGTATAAGCAGTAGATCCGGTAGGCGTGGAAATTATCAGCCCGTCAGCAAGATAATCACATACATGCCGACCGTTTATATAAAGAAAAAGCTGTGCTGTTCTGGAAACTTCCCCGCCTTTTATTACAACATCATTAAGTGCGATGTGATATTCTTCTTCATCGTCCGCATAGCTTTTTATCATAAGTCTTTCGTCGATCACAAAGTCACCGTTGATGATTTTCTCAACACCTTCTTCTATCCCTTCAGGCTTTAACTGGGAAAGAAAGCCGAGCCTGCCGGTATTTATACCGAAGAGCGGAATATTATACTGCGAAAAACTTCTTGCAGCGCCGAGAAAAGTACCGTCCCCTCCGATTACAAACACCAGCCCAAGACCAGTATCTACCGGGGATTTGTCTTTTTTCCCGTGGACTTTATATTTAGCCACCCCGGGAAACCCTCTGGATTTTAATGCGTTTTCCAGAGTACTGGCAACCAGCTCCGCTGTTTTGTGTTCAACATTATAAATAATTCCCACCTTTTCCAGGTTCAGGGTCTTATTATTTTTTGACCGGACTGTTGTTGAAATGCTCATGGGATTTTTCCACCACTTCTGAAATTAATTTTTCAAATTCTGTTTTATCCATTTTACCGTAATCAGGATTGTTACTTAAATAGATAAGATATTCAATATTTCCGGCCGGGCCTCTTATGGGCGAAAACGTCAGGTTTATGGAGAAGTAGCCGGTTTCTTTAACAAAATCAGCGACTTTTTTTATCACTTCAAAATGAGTTTTTTTATCCTTAATAACCCCGCTTTTAGGTACCTGCTCCCGCCCTGCTTCAAACTGGGGTTTTATAAGCAGAATAAGTTCCTGATTATCAGGATTCATAAAGGATTTTATGTTTTCAAGTATTCTGGTCACGGAAATAAATGACACATCAACACACGTAAACCGAGCATACAATTCTTTTTGAGCAGGGTCAATGTCTTTATAAACATCCTCAGGTGTGGCCAGTTTAATATTAGTCCGCTCAATCACAACCACATCAGGATTCTGGCGGAGTTTCCACGCTAATTGCCCGTACCCCACATCCACCGCATAAACTTTAGTTGCTCCATTTTGCAGGAGAAAATCCGTAAACCCTCCGGTAGAAGCTCCTATATCAAGACAGATTTTATTCTTAATTTCTATATTAAACTCCTTGACCGCTTTTTCCAGCTTAAACCCGCCCCGGCTTACATAGGGAAGGGTTTTAACTTCTATATTCATTTCCTTATCAGGTTTAACCTGCGTACCGGCTTTGGTAATCACTTCATCATTTATTTTAACCTGACCGCTCATTAAGGCTGCCTGAGCCTGGCTTTTGGTGTCAAACCAGCCCTGTGCAACAAGATAATCATCGAGTCTCTGCTTCTGTTTTCGGTCTTTGGTATCCATTTTCCTTTGCCTTTTCAAATTCTTCCCGGATTTTTCTGTTATATTCCATTGCCTCGTTAATATTCGGGTTTAATTCGCAAGCCCCGCTTCTGAATCCGCATAAAATATTATTAGCAGAAATAACACCCATTTCAAACAAAAGTTTCGCCTGGGATAAGTTATAAGCTACAATTGCCCTGAGATGATTAATTCTGGCGGTGGTATACGTACTTTGAGCCTGAAGAACATCAATAAACGTCCCCACTCCAGCCTCAAGTCTTACCACTGAAAGCCTGCGGCTCTCGGTTGCGGAATTAAGTTCACGCTCTGTTGCCTCTATAAGCTCTCGGGCGGCAATAGTGTCAAAATAAGCTGTTACAAGGTTTTCTTCTATTTTTCTTGCCCGGTTAATATACTTAAACTGCTCTTCTCTTAATGCGGCTTTCCGGGCTTTAACCCGGGTAAGCCCTTTTAATCCAAGATTATCCAATCCGTTCCATACTGCGAGAAATCCCAGTGTCCTGCTGGGGAAAAAACCGTCATTCGCTGTACCCTGGTTTGCAAGCTGGCCTATAACATTAATTTCAGGTATATATGGAGAGTATCCATCGTTTTTCCGCTGTCTGGCTGCTTCTATATCATACTGCTGCGCTTTAAGGTCAGGGCGGCTGTTTAATGCGATCCATTTTGCGTGTTCCAGGGTAAAGCAGTCCTCAAAAATTTCTTTTACAAAAACATCCTCATTACCGGGAACAAGCTGCAATAATACGGGAAGCCCCAGAGTATTCGCCAATCTTGCCTGTGCAAGCCTGTATTTATTCCTTGCAGCAATTAATTTCTGGTCTGCTATTGCCAGATCAGCCTCTGCTCTCAGTACGTCAAATTTAGTCCCGATCCCCCCCTCTAATTTTTGCCAGGTAATCCTTAACTGCTCTTCAATTTGTTCCTTATTGGTTTCCAGAATTTCTATATTTAATTTAGCCCGTAGTAATTGATAATAATCTTGTGTAGTTCTTAAAATAACTTCTTCTTCGGTAAATTCCAGTTCCTTTTTTTGAGAACGGTACTCATAGAGGGTTTCCTTAAGTCGAAAATATTTCCTTACACTTATGTTGTAGTCCAATATAAAGTTGGACTCTATGGGAGTTTCTATTACCTGAACAGGAACGACTCCGCCCACCAGGAAAGTACCTTGTATTCTGGTGAGGAAGTATTCATAGCTTATATCCGGCAGCCAGTCCGTAATTGACTCATAATAAACCCATTTATTCCTGTTTTTCTTTTCGTTAAATATTTTTACGTCATAGTTCTTTTCCAGAACAATTGACAGGGCTTCTTCCAGGGTGATAGGATATATTCCCGCTGTAGGGTCAAAAATAATTTCCCCGCAGATATCAGGCTTTTCGTAGGGAATAACCTCTGCTTTCTGTTCAACCTGCCGGGCAAAGGCGCCTCCTGTAAAAAGCAGGCAAGTTAAAAAAAGCAATAAGCTTTTCCTTATTTTGTTTTTAAGGATTTTAAAAGTCGCCATTCCAATATACACCTGTATTCCCAATTATATCCGGGGAAAAGGTATCCAAGACAAAATTATTACTGTATTGCTATAGCTGAAGTATTTTCAGAGAGTTTTTCCAGAGTTTGAGTGAAACTCTCTATTTCCTCACCGGAAATGTTCTCTGTAAGCTTTTTCTGAAACTCCTCCGCAACCGGGATAAGTTCCCTTACCGTATCTTTACCTTCCTGTGTAAGATATACCTTGGATTTTCTGCGGTCTTTATCGTCAGATATCCTTATAATAAGGTTTTTCTTTTCCATCAAATCAAGAATCCGTGTGATGGTGGGCTTGTCTTTATACAGATAATCCCCTAACTGTTTCTGGTAAATACCATCCTCGTAATAAAGTTTTGCAAGCACACTCCACTGTTCCGTGGTTATGTTATGCCCCCTTTCCTTAAATTCTTTATAAAGAAAGTTTTTGATTATCTGGACCGTCTTGCTGATAAGATAGTCCAGGTTTTCCTCAACCCTGAATTTTTGCTTTACCATTGACCTTCTCCCTGATATAAAATACCTATAGTTGCAATAACAACTATACTTGAAACTGTAATAAAAAAGCGTAGTTTACGCAATAAATTTAAGTAAAACTATACAGTTGACCTAACCTTGTCCAGAAATTCCATTACATTAATGGGTTTGGTAATATAGTCAGCACACCCGGCTTCTTTTGTGCTCTGTATGTCCGATTCCATCGCATAGGCGGAAACCACTATAACAGGGATGTTTTTAATACTGTCATCAGCTTTAATCTTTTTAATTATCTCTATCCCGTCAATATCAGGCAGCTTAAGATCAAGCAGCACAAGCAAAACTTCCCCGCTGTCCTGCTTTAACATCTCCAGCCCGGGTAGCCCTTCGGTAGCCTTGAGGACTTCATAACCCTCTGCGGTGAGGATGTCGTCCACCAGCTTCATATTTGCCGGGTTATCTTCAATTACAAGTATTTTTTTAGCCATCATGCTTTTATTATATTTAAAAAATAAACCGGGAAAAGAGATTAAAAATTTTACATAAGGTGCTTTTTTTATATAATTTAAAGTGGTTACGAACAGAAAAACAGAGGGAAAACGAGTTGAAAGAGCAATATAATCCGCAGGAAATAGAAAAAAAATGGCAGAAAACATGGGAAGAAAAAGAGGTTTACAAAACCCCGGATAAGTCGGAAAAGCTCAAGTATTATGCGCTTTCAATGTTTCCTTACCCTTCCGGGAGACTACATATGGGACACGTCAGAAACTACACCATCACAGACGTAATTGCCCGCTTTAAAAAAATGACTGGATACAACGTCCTGCACCCGATGGGGTGGGACAGCTTCGGATTACCTGCGGAAAATGCCGCTATAAACTCGGGGCGTGACCCAGCGGACTGGACTTTTTCCAACATAGACTATATGAGGGCACAGCTTAAACAGCTGGGGCTTGCCTATGACTGGGACAGGGAAATCGCCACCTGTAAAGAGGACTACTATAAATGGACAGAATGGCTGTTTCTGGAATTCTATAAAGCCGGGCTGGCTTATAAAAAGGAGTCCCCGGTGAACTGGTGCGAAAAATGCGCCACCGTACTTGCTAATGAGCAGGTAATCGATGGTAAATGCTGGCGCTGTGATGAGGAAGTTACCAAAAAAAAGCTTTCCCAGTGGTTCTTAAAGATCACCGACTACGCAGAGGAGCTTTTACAGGATCTGGACAAATTAAAAGGCTGGCCCGATAAAGTAAAACTCATGCAGAAAAACTGGATCGGTAAGTCATACGGTACAGTATTAAAATTCACGGTTGCAGAAGTTGAGGGCATGGAGATTCCGGTATTCACCACCAGACCTGACACAGTATTTGGAGTAACTTTCATGGCGGTTTCACCGGAATACCCGGGAATCGACAAATTAATCACAGATGAACATAAAGAAAAAGTCTATAAATACATAGAAAACGCCAAGAAAATGAGCGAAATCGAGCGGACATCAACAGAAAGACCCAAGACCGGGGTTCCGCTGGGAACACATGTCATCAACCCGTTTACCGGCGAAAAATGGCCGATCTGGACAGGCGATTATGTCCTGACAGAATATGGGACAGGTGCGGTAATGGGCGTTCCCGGGCATGATACACGGGATTTCGCTTTTGCCAGGAAATTTGATATTCCTGTCATAGAGGTTATAAGACCGGAAGGAAAAGGCGAAGAGCCTCTTCAGGATGCTTATGTGGATGAGGGAATTATGGTAAATTCCGGTGAATTCAACGGGCTGGACAATGAAACCGGAAAACAAAAGATCACAGAATGGGCGGAAGCGCACGATGCAGGATACAGCCAGGTGCAGTACAGGTTAAGGGACTGGCTTATCAGCAGGCAGAGGTACTGGGGCGCACCGATCCCGATGATATACTGCGATAAGTGCGGAGTTGTGCCTGTACCTGATGAGGATCTGCCTGTGGTACTTCCAAAGGATGTGGACTTTAATGTCCAGGGCAAATCACCGATTCTGACTTCTGAAACTTTCATAGACACTACCTGCCCGATGTGTGATATGCCTGCAAAACGGGAAACCGACACTATGGACACGTTTATATGCAGCAGCTGGTATTATTTAAGGTATATTGACCCGAAAAACAGCGAAAAAGTATTTGATTCAGATTTGGTCAACCGATGGATGAATGTTGACCAGTACGTGGGCGGGATTGAGCATGCTATTCTTCACCTCCTGTATTCCCGTTTCTTCGTGAAATTCCTCCGTGACAGGGGCTTATTAAACTTTGATGAACCGTTTGAAAACCTGTTAACACAGGGTATGGTGTTAAAAGACGGCGTAAAAATGAGCAAATCCAAGGGTAATACAGTTGACCCGGATGAAATTTTTGAGAATTTCGGAGCTGATGCCGCCCGGCTGTTTATCCTCAGCGATTCCCCGCCGGAAAGGGATTTTGACTGGACTGATGCCGGCGCTGAGGGCTGTTACAAGTTCCTCAACCGGGTATGGAGGCTGATCTATAATTGCAGTGATAAGCTTGATTTTAACTGTTCAGAACCTAATATAGACTCGTTATCAAAGGAAAGTCGTGATCTTTTGCGAGCGACTCACAAGACAGTCAAGGGGATCATAAAAGACATAAGCTCAGAATTCCAGTTTAACACTGCTATAAGCAAATGTAGGGAATTTGTAAACTCTATATATGACTACATAAACAAGAAAAAAGAATACTCAGAAACTGACAGGGCTGTATTAAGCGGGGCAGTATTGACGCTTGTTAAACTGTTAGCGCCTATTACCCCGCATCTTGCCGAGGAAGTTTGGAGCGAGTTCGGCGGAAGTTTCTCCATCCACGAAAAACCCTTTCCTGAGTTTAATGAAGAACTTGTAAAAGCCGAAAACGTAACCATAGCCATACAGGTTAACGGTAAACTGCGTGATACCATAGAAATGCCTTTTAATGCGCCAAAAGAAGACATAGAATCCGCAGTCCTTGCCCGTGAAAAAATCCAGGGTTACACCGAAGGCAAACAGCTGGCAAAAGTTATCGTCGTCCCCAACCGGCTGGTTAACGTCGTGGTGAAGTGATGATTAAAGGACATTTTAAACAATAACAGAGTAAGCTTTGATGATGCAATGCTTGTTATTAGTGTTCTAAAAAAATAAACGATAAATAAGAAATTTTATTCAGAAACTATAAAACGGATAAATTTTAAAAAACCTGTATAAAAAAGCGGTGGCTTTGCCACCGCCACCTCCAGGGAGGGTGGGTGGGCAAGGTTTTTTAAAATTTTGCAAAAGTATTTAAAGGAAACTTATTAAATGACAAAAAATTTTTGCATCTTAATCATTCCTTAAAATATACTAAAAATTCTAATGTTAAAAATACTCTGCAAAAATAAGGCAAAAGTCCTTATAAAACAAAGCTTCATAAATAATTCCAATCTGATTTGGCATTTTATTCAAGCTATAAAAAATTTTATTTCATACATATTAATGATAACTACGGATAAGATTTATTTATATAATGAAGAAGCCTTTTTAGTAACCTTAAAGTCGCCAAAATATTACATTATTTTCAAGTTGTATTTTATTACCGGACTAAAATGCCTGAAACAGTAAGTAAAAATTTAAATAAACAGGAAATAAACAGCATATTAAATAAAATAATATGCATTAAAAACACGGCTGCACAGCAGAGAGCTTTTGTTTCCATGCTTGCTGTTTCAGCTGTTTCAGAGTATCTGGAAGAAAAAGGCATAAAAATATATCGCAACAGTAGTCTTCACTCTTCATGCCCTGTACTGGAAGAGTTTGATATTGCGGATATAAGGACTGAAAAGAATATTGTAATTGATGTAAGGGCGGTTTTAGGCGATGAATACCCTCAGATGTGTGTTCCCAGGGAGCATTTTTCAAAAGGAATCAGGGCGGATATTTATGTAGGGGTAAAGATAGATAAAACACTCAAAACGGCTGAAATTACAGGTTATATAAAGACAGAAGACATTTCCAGGACAAAAGGAAATAAAAATTACTTTATAATAGATGCACAGGAGCTACAACCGGTTAAAGAAATAGATGAAGCCCTGAGCAACATTATAAAAAACGGAAAAAAATATATTGCACTGGATCATGAAAAGGCTTCCGGGCTATTTATTCCGTTTATTGACGGGATAATTTCCGAGGAAAACAAAAATTATTTAATAGAACATATAGCCGGTTGCAGTGAATGCAGAAAAGCACTGATCAACCTGTATGAAACTGAACGTACTTTAAAAGGCATAAAAAATAAATTACTACTGGATAAAGATTATACTTTAAGGTTATTAAGCGGAGATCTTTCCCTGACAGGCAAAGAAGTCGAATTTGAATTTCAGGAAGATGATGAGGAAGCTTCAGAGGCAGAAGAGAATTTAACTGACCAGTATCAGGAATCGGAATATGTTTTTGAAATAAACAAAGAAACAATAGAACTTCCGGAAAAAGATTTAATCAGCTTTAATAAAAAAGAAACTGACTTTTCTGAAGAAACGGAAATATGGGAACCGGAAAAAGAAAATTTGGAAAAACCTTCAGAAGAAAATTTATTTGAAGTTAAGAACGGTGCGGCAGAACTTCCGGAAGAACCGAGGGTTGAAGGTTTATTTGAAACTGAAGAAGCAGCAGCAGAATTCCCTGAAGAACCTGAGACAGCAGGAAAAAATAAAAACAAGGAAGAGACACCGCTATCTGAAGATATACTGCAAAAGCAATCCCCAAAAAAAAGGCGGCATGTGGACTGGGCAGATGAACTGGTTGACGATTTAATTACTGAAGAGAAGAGACAGGAAGCACCCTCCGAAAAAGAGATTGTTCTTTCTGAAAATTTTGGACCGATAGATGAAAATTTACCGGAAATACCATTAGCTGAACAAATTGAGGAAAAGCCTCTTGATGAAAATTTCCTTGTATTTGAAAACCAGGAAGAACCCCTAAAAAGCAATCCGAAGGTTACAGAAGAGGTTTCGAAACCTGCTCAGGAATTTCCCCTGAAACAGGAGGCACCTGAACCGGATAAACCGGCATCTGAGGAAAAAGATGAAGAAGTTGAAAATATTCTGGAAACATTGGATGACGTTGAGGTTATAAACGAAGAAGATGACATTGACAGTCTGTTATCTTTTATTGACCATGAAGCCTCAGAATCAATTATACCCCCAGAACAGCCCGTTTCGGAATATGAAGACATACATGAACCGTCTTCTTTCCCTCCACCGGTCAGAAAAGAAGAAACCGAATATAAAGAAGAAAAAGTCGGGGAATATTCAAAAGTCCTTGGCGCCAAACAGGATGAAGAACAGGAAGACCTGGATATACTGCTTTATGAGGAAGGAAAAACTTCTATCGATGAAATAAGCCAGGAAGATCTTATGAGTATTTTTGATCCTGCTTCTTCTCTGGAAGAAGACAGAAAAACCTCAGATAAGAGTAAATTTACAGTAAATACTCTATTTAAAGATAAGAGTATTGTGGCATTTACAGTTGCTGTTACTTTATCCACGACTGTACTGTTCTTATATCTAGGCCAAATTAACAAACAGGTGCAGATTTCCGGCATAAACAACAATAATATGAATAACAATGTAATTAAAAAGCCGGATGACAAAATCGAAGACACAAAACCGGAACCGCAAAAAAAAGAATTTACAGAAAACAGGGAAAGAGAACCCTTAAGAACTTATACCCGGGAAATAATCAAAACTGTAAAAAAAGACAGTATTGCAGAAAAACCGGAGAAAGAGAAGGAAATAAAGGAACTTGTTCCGCCTGAGGCTGAAAAAATTGAAAAAACTCCGGAATCTCCATTGAATGAGCCTAAAGAAATTCCGATAAGGAATATATCGTGGGAATTAAGCGCATCTGTAGCTAAAAAACCCAAAATTAAAAAATATTTCCTTAATATTGGTTATGAACTCAAGGGCCAGCTTTCCCAAAATCTTTACGAGCCGGAATCAGAAATAATAAATGCAGAAGTAAATATCTATGCTGAAATAGATTCCAGCGGAAATATTTTAAGAGCCATGGTATATGAAAGCAGCGGACTGGAAAAAATTGATGAAAAATGTCTTAATACTATGCGTGAAGTAATTAGAAGGAACGAATTACCGCAAATAATCCAGAATAAAGAAAAAATCAAGTTAAAGCTTTTAATAAAAATTTAAGTTAAAGAAAAGATAATCAGGCAAGTTAAAAATGGAAAATTTTGAAAAAAATAGAGAACTGGTAGAAAACCTGGTCAGACAAAGTCCCGGATATAGGGTGAATCAGGACTTGTTTGAAGAAATGGTAAATGAAAGTCTTAAAAGGCTGGAAAGTTTTCTTGAAAATTCAGATCAGTCATCTTCAGAAGTTTATATTAAAAAAATTGTAAGCACTGTTGTAATGGAAACCATAAAAAACGGACAAGAACTGAGAAAAGAAAAAGAAAAGCAGTCTGAAGAAACAAATAATTTTCAGGAAGTACAAACAGCCTACAAAACTGACAACCTCGGAAATATAGTATACGACATAGAAATTGAAAAACCTGATACTCAGGCGGAAACGGACAGTTCAGAGGAGAAAATAAAAGCCCTGAAAGACAGAATACAAAAACTGAATGAAGAATCTCCGTCCAAAGAGTATAAAAAGATTTTTGAAATGAGATTTGTCAGGGAAATGAGCTATCAGGAAATAGCAGAAAAACTGGAATTGCAGGAGAATGAAGTGATAAAAGCGCTTCAGGATTTATTTAAAGAAATAAAACAACCTCTTGAAAAATAAAAGCTGATTTTGTCAGGATAATCATTATATTTTAATTTAGCAATAAAAAAATACATGCTTATGAATATAAAAAAGAAATTAAAAAACTTAACCTTAATGGTAACAATACTTGTTTTATCAGGAAATTCACAGGTAATGGCTGCTGAAGACTGGAGCAGTGTTTATGATAATTATAAAGATGCGGAATACGGAAAAATAATTTCCGGAAATGATTACCAAAACGCAATAAAGGCAATCAATGAGCATTATAAACCCGATAAAAAGGTAAAAAATAAGCTTGAGAAAAAAGGGCTGAACCTGGATAAAGATGAGGATGAAAACAAGATTATATTTGAAAGCCCATCCAGAAAAGAACCCCTTTTAACCTTACCTATAAACATAAGTTATGACGGCAAATTAATTCCAAAAGGTTTTTATCTGGCAAAAGGATTAAACCGGGATAATAAATATTTTATAAGGCTGACCCAGGGAGAAGGCCGGATTATTGCTGATATAGAAGCCAATATCTTTAAAACTGACAATTTGCAAAAAGTTTCAGAAAGCAAGGAAAAAATTTTTTCTGAGATAATAAACAATGATATGCTTAAAATTACATACAGCAATAAAATATACATCCTGGAAGCTTATTTATGGATTCAATAAACAACAGCCTGAATCACCCGTGTTTCAACCATTCTGTGCATAAAAAACTGGCAAGGATTCATTTACCTGTTGCACCTGAGTGTAATATACAATGTAACTTTTGCAACAGATTGTATGACTGCGTAAATGAAACCCGGCCGGGGGTTACCAGCAAAATTCTGACTCCTAAAGAGGCTTTTCACAAATATATTGAAGTTAAAAAAAATCTTGATAATATATCAATAGTAGGTTTTGCCGGTCCGGGGGATCCGCTTGCCAATTTTGACAGGGTAAAGGAAACAGTTAACCTGATAAGAAAAACAGACAGGCAGGTAGAGTTTTGTCTTTCTACAAACGGCTTAATGCTGCGTGAATATGCTGACAATATTATTCAAACGGGATTTTCGTATATAACTGTGACTATAAATACCCTGGATAGTGAAGCAGGTGCTCAAATTTATGAATATATAAATTATAAGGGCCAGAATTACGCCAAGGATACAGCAGCTGAAATACTTATGGAAAACCAGCTGGAGGGGTTGGAATATCTATGTAAAAGAGGAGTTATCTGCAAGGTTAATACTCTCTATCTTAAAGGGCTAAATGATTTTCAGCTTGAAGACATAGCAAGGGTTGTCAGTCAAAAAGGCGCTTATATAATGAATATAAAAAATTTAATCCCGGCAGAAGGCTCAAAATTTGAAAAATTAACCACCGCATCTGAAAAAGAAATAAATGAAGCAAGAAAAAAATGTTCGGAATATATAAAACAAATGCTTCATTGCAGGCAATGCCGTGCAGATTCAGTCGGATTGCTGGAAAAAGACAGGTTTAAAGAATTTTACTAATTATCGCCGGGATTGTAGATGACTGTCATTACGAGGGATGCTTTATAGTAAAAGTATCTATTTTCAAGCCTCAAAACTATCTGGGCTTTATACAACTTGGCTGCATAATTATTTTGTTAAGAAACCTTGTTAACTTTTGAGACCGCTTCTAGAAATATCTCTGGAGGTGGTTTTTTAAAATTTATCCGTTTTATTTATTTCTGAATAAAATTTCTTATTTATCGTTTATTTTTTTAGAACACTAATATGTAATACCCAAAAACTGGGAAACCAACGAAAATATAATAAAACTGCCTGATGAAGGCAATAATTAAAGTAAATACCTGCTTCATGGTAATTTTGTAAAAATCCAGAAACGTATAAACTAAAATTTATTCCATTCCTGAAATACTTATTTTATCCCTTACAAGATCTGAAACACTATTATAAGTGTAGTTCCATTCGTGGTAAACATGGCTATATCCGGCTGGCAAAGTATAATATAAATAATATTTTCCTACGGTTTCTTTTGTAGTGTCTTCGCTTGTATAACTTGCCAGCTGTGTTTTGTCCGGTGTATAGATTTTTATCGAATCTATTGTATCAGGATCAAATGCTGTGTTATTTGTATCTACAAAATTTGCCGTTAATTTAACAGTTGAACCGCTTTGATATGTAATCATCAGCTTGAAACCTCCAAATATGAATTAGTATATTTTGATACGCTTAAAGAATTATTGTTGTATTTACAAGAAAAAACAGAATTATTCGCAAATTTTTCAGTGCTTAAAGTACAGAATACTCTCTCTATGACCGGTGCGGACGACCAGATTAACCCTGCATTATAATTTTGCTGGACTTCTGCTTGTGATAGTTTTTTATTATAAATAGCCAGGTTGTATAATCGCATATCTATCCCGCTAGAAGTACCTACAAAAATATCCTCAATTAATCCGGACATACTTCTATTGAT
>Ga0208075_1000278_pt1 | contig 30836 bp, 42 predicted proteins | sample HotLakmasection5_FD_184728 | JGI IMG/M metagenome (GOLD analysis project Ga0208075, IMG submission 184728) | Hypersaline microbial mat communities from Hot Lake, Washington, USA - Section #5 (SPAdes) | ecosystem: Environmental > Aquatic > Non-marine Saline and Alkaline > Hypersaline > Microbial... | reverse complement strand
CCATCGTGCCCAGCCCGTCAGCGGACAGCAGCACGATCTTCGCCCGCCAAACATGCTTGTTCGGCGTGCCGGGCGCCCGCACCAGCTGCTCCAGCCGGGCCCGCTCCGCCGCCGTCAGGTCAATCTTTGGTTCTTTCGCCATGCACCCCACATAGGGGTGCGCCGGCGCCGTCGGAACCTTTTTTCACGGACAGGACATTAGCTCTGCCCATCTTTAGGCATATGAAGTGCGTACTCTATTTTACTGTTCATATGGCCCGGCTGATCGCTTACGGTCGCATATCGCCGCTTCACCATTCTTACGGATCCGCATGCAGCCAAGCCGAATCAGGGTGACCGACCGCGTCACCGGGCGGCCGTTACAGGCCGCGCCGAGCGCCTTCGCCGGCTGACCGGTACGGACAGCAAGAATCTACAAGCCCCCGACACCGGACATGGCTTAGATTCCAAAAAAAAACCGAAAGTGCCTTTACATGCATCCAGGGGAGGGTTATTAACTTCAATGCGGAATTCTGTCAATCATGTGGCTTCACTATTGGAACGGTCATGTATCATCCGAATTTCCCGCTTCCTGCGTACATCCGGGACGAGCCGGCAATCCGACGGCTGCTGTCGGCCGCGGCACGTCTGCGACGGCAGGCGCATTACGATCCGCGGCACCGCCACAAGCTTCTGGCCATCGCCGAGCAGATAGAAGACCTGTGCCGGCGCCCGTCCCTGAGCATGGACGCTGGCGAAGCGATGCGCCTCGACACCGTGCCGAATGCAGCGGAGCTGCCCTGGTCCCGAAGGCAGGCAGAGGCGTAACTAGTTCAGACTTCTGTCGTTGAGTTCCTTGGAGACGGCGGCGAAGAGCCGCGCGAGGAACCGCTTGCTCTCCTGGTCTTCGGCCGTGCAGGCGAGCGCCCGCGCGATCACCGGCGCGGACACAATCAAGCCTTGGTCCTCGACGTGCCGCTCCAGCAGTTCGGCCAGCAGACAGGTGTCCAGACTCATAACGTTTTAACCACGCCTCTAAGCTGTAGTTCAGTTGCCGGCTCGTTCATCGAGTATCAACATATCGGATAAGAAAAATCAATACAAATCATAGGGCCGCGATTTCAGCTGGGATGGGCATAACCTCACGCGCGCTCCGGTTTGGACGATAACGCCACACGGTGGATGGGGCACGGCGCGGCGCTCAGGATGCCGCCCCGCGCTCCGCCAGCACCCAGGCCCGGCCCAGGCAGGCGCGCAGCCGGGGATAGTCGATCCCGGCGTCGCGGCGCCGCTCGGTCGGAATGTGCTTCAACTGCAGGATGGCGTCGATGCCGAGCGGACCCAGCACCTCCTCCAGGGCCCCGGTGTCGGGCTCGTCGCGTCCCTCGACGACCAGCAGGCGCTGGCCCTCGTGGTCCAGGCAGGCGACTCGGCGCGGGCCCAGCCGGCAGCGCGCCGCCGTCTCCGCCGCCAGGGCGTAAAGGGGGCGGCCGCCGGCCGGCCGGGTCGGACAGCGCCCCAGCAGCCACAGCCGGCCGCGCCGGTCGACCCAGCCGGCGTCGCCGGTGCGATGCCAGACCGTCTCGCCGACGCGGATCCCGGTCGCGCTGCCGCCGCGGCCGCCGTCCAGAAAGCCCGGCACCACGTGCGGGCCGGCCACGACGATCTCGCCGGGCTCGCCCGCCGGGACCGCCTCGGCGGCGAACGCCTCCGGCTCGAACGGCCCGACGGGGTCACCGAACCGGTCGGGCAGCACCGCCACCTGCACCTCCGGCACCGGCGGGCCGGCCAGCAGGCCCCACCCGGAGGCCATCGCCCACAGGTCGGTGTCGGTCACCTCCGGCCAGGCGATGTGCGCGATCGGCCCGGCCGCGCCGGAGCCGTAGGCCGCGACCAGCGCCGCCCCCGGCGCCGCCAGCGCCAGCCGGTCGAGGATGTCGGGGAACACCGGCTCGCCGCCGGCGAACACGGCGGTCAGGCCCTCGAGCCGGCTGCCGCCGTCCGCCAGCCGCTCGCACAGCGCCGGCGGAGCGAGCAGCTGCGTCACCCGGTTCTCGGCGATCTGGTCGCCGAGGACCCTCGGGTCGGCCGCACCCGGGCCGGCCAGGTCGGCGTCGGGCAGCACGCTGGCCACCCCCTCGGCCAGATTGGCCAGCACGAACCCCGGCAGCGCCGCCATTGCCGCCGTCCCCGGCTGCGGCCGCAGGACCGCGGCGAGCGCCTCGTGCTGGGCGCGCAGCAGGCCGTGGCTGCGCACGATACCGTCGGAGAGGCCGGCCGGACCGCCGGAAAAGGTGACCAGGGCGGGATGCCCCGGATCGACGTCGGCCACCGCGTCGAGCGGCGCCATGTCGGCGAGCCCGCCCAGCCAGCGCGCCCCCGGCACCCGCGGCGCGGTCGCGTACTTCAGGGGAATCGCCCGCGGCCCCGGCTCGACGACCCGCAGCCAGTGCGCCTTGCGCGGCGCGATCAGCGCCCGCGGCCCGACCGCCGCGCAAACCGCGGCGATCTCCCCGCGCTCCGCCGCGGGGTCCGGCAGCACCGGCACCGCACCGATGCGCAGCAGCGCGATCAGCGTCACGTACAGCTCCAGCGACGTCGGCAGCAGCACCAGCGCCGGGTCGCCGGGGCCCAGGCCGTCGGCGTCGAACAGGGCGGCGAGCCGCGCCGTCTCCTCGTTCAGCTCGGCGTACTTGAGCACCCGGCGGGCAGCGCCGCGGCCGGCGATCAGCGCCGCCGCCGACGGCCGCACCGCCGCCTGGCGCACGAACAGGCTGGCTACGTTCATGTCGGCTCGACTCTCACGTCAGGGGGCGGACGGACGGGGCCCGGACGACGGCAGCGGACCGTGCGGCCGAAGCGGCGCCCGCACGCGGCGGAGCGGTCGCCTAGGCCCAGGCGGGTGCGGATCCTTCGCGCCGCGGCACGAAACGCGGCAATCTTGGCCGGATGGAGGATTAAGCTCAAGGCGAAGGGGATATCGGCTCCCGCAACCGACAGGCGTGACGGGGGCCGCTCACCGCACGATCTCCTCGACCACCAGACGGCGATGAACGACCGCCTTGTCGCGCGCCTGCAGCGCCTTGGACAGGCCCTCCAGCGGCGACAGCACGCCGGCCAGCGCCACCGGGCGCGCCCGCGGCACCAGCAGGTTCCAGTACAGCAGCCGCCCGCCCGGCACCCCGACCGCGGCAAGGCGTTCCAGCAGGCCGGCGGCGGCCTCCTCCGGCATGGACTCGAACACGTCGCTCAGATCGAACCGGTGCACGAAGCGCGCCCCGCCGTGCGTCTCGAGCCACGCCTCCAGCGGCAGGCAGTGCCACTCGACCCGGTCGAGCCGGTTGCGGATCACGCCGAAGTCGTGGGCGCGCAGCGCCAGCGGCAGATGGCTGCCGTGCCGGCCGAGCAGGATCCAGTGCAGGTAGGGGTTCTCCGCCGGATCCAGGTCGACCAGCGCGTGCTCGACCCGCGCCAGCAGCTGCCCGGCCAACGCGCCGCGGGCATGGCGGAAGACCGCCGGGTCGCGGCGCAGCAGGCCGACGACCGGCCGCGAGCACAACACCCGGACCAGGGCGCGCCACCGCCACGTGTTCCAGCGTTCGTCGAAGACGGCGCGGCGGGCCTTCGGCGTGCGCGGCGCCAGCAGGGCGCGCACCGTGTCGCCGCGGTGCACCAGCGGCAGCACGAAACGGCGGAACAGCCGGACATGGTCCTCGAACCGCCCGACCGCGCCGAAGCCGTCGGCGGCCAGCCAGTCCGCCCGCCCGTCCCAGAAGGCGCGCGCCGCGTCCGACGGGATCGCCGGACGGCAGGCGCGGTACAGCTCCGCCCGCCGCCCGCTCGGCCGCGCGCCGTACAGCTCCAGGAACGCGCCGTGGTCCAGGGTGCGGTACGCGGCGATGCGCAGCTCCAGCGCGGCGATCTGCGCCGGGCTCCGGTCCACGGCGATCACCCGCGCCGGATCGCGGGTCAGCAGCGCCAGCGTGTTGTCGCCGGCCGAGGCGATCGACAGGCAGACCTCGCCCGGCTGCACGTCCAGCCCGCGCACCAGGACGTCGGCATCCTGCCAGCACTGGGCGCGGCGCAGCACCGGGGCGTCGACGCGGGCCGCGCCCGCGGACGGGCTCATCGCGGCGATGCCTTGCCGTCGCGCCGCGCGCGCTCCGGCGGGTCGCGGGCGTCGACCGGGAACAGGATGTGGCGCATCGGGGCGGGTCGGGCGGTGCCATCCCGGGGCGGGACGGCTGTACGGGCCGGACGGTGCCGGCCTCCCCAGCATAGCCCACGGCCGGCCGCGCGGAAACGGCGATCCGCGCCCCTCGCCGCCGGCGGCGCCGGCAGCGCCCGGCCTGTCAGGCGATGTCAGGCGAGCAGGTCCTGAAGCATGGGGACCAGGGGCAGGTCGGCCGGCGGCATCGGGTAGTCGCGCAGGCGCCGCGGGCGGACCCAGGCCAGCGTCTGGCCCTCGAGCGGCTGCGGGATGCCGTGCCAGCGCCGGCACACGTACAGCGGCATGAGCAGGTGGAAATCGTCGTACGCGTGCGAGGCGAAGGTGAACGGCGCCAGGCAGGCGGACTCGGTGTCGACCGCCAGCTCCTCGCGCAGCTCGCGCAGCAGGGCCTGCTCAGGCGTCTCGCCGGCGTGCACCTTGCCGCCGGGGAACTCCCACAGGCCGGCCATCGCCTTGCCCGGCGGGCGCTGCGCCAGCAGCACCCGGTTGTCGGCGTCGAGCAGCGCCACCGCGGCGACGAGCAGCAGGGGCCGGCCGGTGGGACCGTCTGCGGGGGGCGCGTCGGCGGGCATGGGACGGCTCAGCTGCGATAGTCGGCGTTGATCGAGATGTAGCCGTGGGTCAGGTCGCAGGTCCACACCGTGGCGCGGCCGCGGCCCAGCCCGATGTCCACGGCGATGGCGATGTCGCGCCCGCGCATGTGCCGGGCGACCGGCCGCTCGTCGTAGCCGGGCACGATCTGCCCGTGCTCGGTGATCGGGACGCCGCCGATGGCGATGCCGAGCCGGTCGCGGTCGGCGGGCTCGCCGGCCTTGCCGACGGCCATGACGATGCGGCCCCAGTTGGCGTCCTCGCCGGCGATCGCGGTCTTGACCAGCGGCGAGTTGGCGATCGACAGCCCGATGCGCCGCGCCGACGGGTTCGACACCGCGCCCCGCACGGCGATCTCCACGAACTTCTGCGCGCCCTCCCCGTCGCGCACGACCTGCTGCGCCAGGTCGATCAGCACGGCATCGAGGGCGCGGCGGAAATCCGCCAGGCGGCGGTCGCGGTGGTCGTCGACGGCCGGATGGTCGGCCTGCCCGGTGGCGGCGAGCAGCAGGGTATCGCTGGTCGAGGTGTCGCCGTCGACCGTAATGCAGTGGAACGAGCGGTCCGCGCCGGCCTTCAGCAGCGGGCGCAGCACGTCGGCCGGCAGCCGCGCGTCGGTGAACGCGAACGCCAGCATGGTCGCCATGTCCGGCGCGATCATGCCGGAGCCCTTGGCAAAGCCGTTGATCGTGACCGTGGCGTCGCCGATGCGGGCGGTGGCGCTGGCGCCCTTGGCGAAGGTGTCGGTGGTGCGGATCGCCTCCGCGGCGCCGGGCCAGCCGTCCGCCGCCAGCCGGCGGCCCAGCTCCGGCAGCCGGCCGCCGATGTGCCCGGGCGACACCGGCACGCCGATCACGCCGGTGGAGGCGACGTACACCTCCTCCGGCGCGCAGTCGAACAGCGCCGCCGTCGCCGCCACGGTCTGCTCGACGGTGGTGTCGCCGGCGGTGCCGGTGAAGGCGTTGGCGTTGCCGCTGTTGACCACCAGCGCCCGGCCCCGACCGCCGGCCAGCGCCCGCCGGCACCACTCGACCGGCGCCGACGGGCAGCGCGAGCGGGTCAGCACCCCGGCGACCGCCGTGCCCGGCGCCAGCTCCGCCAGCATCAGGTCGGCCGCGCCGGTCTTCTTCAGGCCGGCCGCCATGCTCGCCAGCCGCACCCCGGCGAGCGGCGGCAGGTCGGGGAAGCGCGCCGGGGCCAGCGGCGACACGGGTGCGTCCATCCCGGTCCGCTATTCCTGGGCGGGCTGTTCGCCGCCGGGCTGCTCCTGCGGCGGCGTCTGCGGCAGCGGCTCGCCGTCCGGGCCGTAGATCACGATCTCGGCGTCGGCACGCAGCTCCTCGACGATGTCGGCGACGTACTGGCGGGCCAGGCCGGCCTCGACCTCCTCGCGGACCTGGTCGAGCGGCGGCGGCTCGGCGGTGCGGCGGTCCTCGACCCGGATGACGTGCCAGCCGAACTGGGTCTGCACGGGCTCGGTGGTGTACGTGCCGGGCTCCATCGCGAACGCCGCCTCGGCGAACGGCTCGACCATCTGCTCGCGGCTGAACCAGCCGAGCTCGCCGCCCTGCTCGCTGCTCGGGCCGATCGAGTGCTCCTGCGCCAGCTCGGCGAAGTCGGCGCCCTGCTCGAGCTGGTCGATGATCTGCTGCGCTTCTTCCTCGCTCTCGACCAGGATGTGGCGGGCGTTGACCTCCTCCTGGGGCGGGTTCTGCGCCAGATAGGCCTGGTAGCCTTCCTGCACGGCCTCCTCGGACATGCGCTCCTCGACGCGGCGCTGCAGCCAGATTTCCTGCAGGATGCGCGACTCGGCGTCCTCGACCCGCTCCTGCACCACCGGGTCCTCGGCCAGACCGGCCTCGCGCGCCCGGCCGGCGACGAGCTGCCCGATCGCCATCTCCTCGGCGATCGCCGGGACCAGGAACTCGGCCGGCATCTGCTGAAGCTGCGGCGGCAGCTGCTCGATCCGGCTCATCACGTCGGAGCGGTGGATCTCGGTGCCGTTCACGGTGGCGACGACGGGGTCCTCGCCCTCGGCGGCGGTGCCTTCCTCCTGCGCCGGGGCCGGCGCGGCGCCCCAGGCCACCGCCAGCACGGCGGCCAGGGCGAAACGGGTCAGGTGTGACAGCATCGGTCGCGTTCTCCTGTTGATAGACCGTTCGTTGCGGCCGACGACCGCCGTAGCAATTTTCACCTTGCCCGCCCGCGGCGCCGCCGTAAACCCCGGCCATGTCGGTACGGCCATGGGGCCCCGTCCTAAACGCGTCCGGGCGCCGGACGTTGCCGCCGGGCCAGCGCCCCGCGCCGCGCCACCAGGATTCCGGCCAGCACGACCGCCCCGCCGAGGGCCTGGACCGGCCCGAGCGGCTCGGCCAGCAGGACCCAGGCGAGCAGCGCCGCGGTGACCGGCTGGAGCAGCAGGCTGACCGAGGAGAACGCCGCCGGCAGGTGGGCCAGCGCGTAGGCGATCATCCCCTGTCCGCCGACGTGGCTGACCCAGGCCAGGGCGAGCAGCACCAGCCATCCCGCCGCCGTCGCCGGCAGGAACGCCTCGCCCGACAGCAGCGCCACCGGCAGCAGCACCGCGGCCGTGACCACCGTGCTCCACGCCATCACCGTCAGCGTCGAGAAGTGCGCGCGCACCCGGCCGATCGAAAGAATGTAGCCGCCGTAGAACATCGCCGTGATCAGGCCCAGCGCGTCGCCGAGCAGGTGCTCCGGCCCGAAGCTCAGGCTGTCGCTCATCAGCACGACCGCTCCCACGATCGCGACCGCGCCGCCGGCCAGGAAGGTGCGGGTGAAGCGCTCCCCGAACAACAGCCACGACCCCAGCGTCACGAAGATCGGCGCGAGGTTGGCCAGCAGCGTCGCGTTGGCCACCGAGGTGAACCGGATCGACCAGTGCCAGAACGCCAGGTCGCCGGCGAAGAACAGCCCCGGCAGCAGCAGCGGCCAGACCGGCGGCGGCCGGCCCGGCACGACGGGCGGCGCCGCGCGCTGTCCGCGCACGCCCACCGCCGCCCACAGCACGGGGGCCGCCAGCAGCACGCGCCAGAACGCCGTCGCCGTCGGACCGGCCTCCGACAGGCGTACGAAGATCGGCGCAAAGGCAATGCCGACCGCGCCCGCCAGCAGCACGGCGAAGGCGGTGCGCGCCGTCCGGTCCGCCGCGGCGGCGCGCAGCAGGCTTCCGTCGGTTCCGGTCATGGGGGCAGTGCGGCGGCCGAAGGTGAACGATGCGTGAGGCGTGGCGTCATGCGGGTCGTATAGCCCGCCCCCGCCCCCGCCGCCAGCGCCGGTTCCACGCGTGTCGCAGCGCACGCATGGCCGCCGCCGAGCACGCGGGACCGCCGCGCCCCCTTGCAGACACGGCGTTTGGGGTATAGTGCGCGCCCATGACCCTGGATGACCTGGCCCAGGCCGCGCCGCCGCCGTCCGACCTGCTCGGGCCGGACGATCCGCCGCCGTTCACCGTCCACAACCCGCGCGGGCGCGCGGCGGTGGTGCTCGTCGCCGACCATGCCGGCCGCGCCATCCCGGCGGCGTTCGGCCGGCTCGGCCTGGACCAGGGCGCGCTCGACCGGCACTTCGCGTACGACATCGGGATCGCCCCCCTGACCCGGGACCTGGCCGACCGGCTGGACGCCCCGGCGATCCTGCACAACTACAGCCGGCTGCTGATCGACCCCAACCGGCCCCTGTACGATCCGACCTCGATCTGCGAGATCGGCGAGGGCGTGGTCATCGCCGGCAACCGCGGCCTGACCGTCCGCGACCGGGCGGCGCGCGCGGCGGCGTTCTTCCATCCCTACCACGATGCCGTGGACGCGGCGGTGCGCCGCTATCTGGATCGCGGCACGGCACCCGCCCTGCTCTCGCTGCACAGCTTCACGCCGCAGTACCGCGGGCACGTGCGGCCCTGGCACGCCGGCGTGCTGTGGGCGGAGGACGGGCGCATCCCGGAGCCGCTGATCGCCGCGCTGAGGCGCGACCCGGCGCTTTGCGTCGGCGACAATCAGCCCTACAGTGGCCGGCTGCGCTACGGATACACGGTGGAGACGCATGCCATGTCCCGCGGCCTTGCCAATGCCCTGATCGAGGTGCGCCAGGACCTGATCGGCCATCCCGGCGGCGCGCAGGCCTGGGCGGCGCGGCTGGCCGACGCGCTCGCGCCGATCCTGGCCGACGAGGCGGTGTACCGGCGGAGGGCGGGGCCGTGCTGAACCCGGAGCCCGCCTTCACGCTCGGCATCGAGGAAGAGTACATGCTGATCGACCCGGTCAGCCGCGACCTGGTCGTCGATCCGCCCGCCGAGCTGTGGAACGAGTGCGAGGCCCGGCTGGAGGGCCGCGTGTCGCCGGAATTCATGCGCTCGCAGATCGAGGTCGGCACGCCCGTGTGCGCGTCGATCAACGACGTGCGGCGCGAGCTGGCCTTCCTGCGCCGCGAGGTCATGGAGGTGGCGGGGCACCACCAGGCGACCATCATCGCCTCCTCGACCCACCCGTTCGCCAACTGGCAGCCGCAGAAGACCACCGAGCGGCAGCGCTACAGCGACCTGGAGCGCGACATCGGCACGCCGGTGCGCCGCCTGCTGATCTGCGCCATGCACGTGCACGTCGGGATCGAGGACCCGAACCTGCGCATCGACCTGATGAACCAGGTCCGCTATTTCCTGCCGCACCTGCTGGCGCTGTCGACCTCGTCGCCGTTCTGGCAGGGCCAGATGTCGAACCTGAAGTCGTACCGCCTCGCCGTGTTCGACGAGATGCCGCGCACCGGCATGCCCGAGCCGTTCATGAGCTACGGCGAGTACGAGCAGCACCTGCACGCCCTGGTCCAGTGCGGCGTGATCGAGGACGGCACCAAGATCTGGTGGGACATCCGGCCCAGCGCGCGCTTTCCGACCCTGGAAATGCGCATGTGCGACATCTGCACCCGGCTGGAGGACGCCATCACCGTCGCCGCGCTGTACCGCTGCATCCTGCGCATGCTGTGGCGGCTGAAGCGGATGAACGTGCAGTGGCGCCGCTACAAGACCATGCTGATCAACGAGAACCGCTGGCGGGCGATGCGCTACGGCCACGACGGCGGGCTCATCGACTTCGGCCGCGGCGAGATGGTGCCCTACGCCGAGCTGCTGGACGAGCTGCTGGAGCTGGTCAAGGAGGACGCCGAGGCGTTCGAGTGCACCCACGAAGTCGGCCGCGCCCGCGACATCCTGCTGCGCGGGACCAGCGCCCACCGCCAGACCGTGATCTATACCGAGGCCGTGGCCGCCGGCGCCACCCGCCGCGAGGCGCTATTCCAGGTGGTCGACTGGCTGATTGCGGAGACGGCGCGCGGGCTCTGACGCGGGGCGTGCCGACCGGCCAGATCCGGACACCGCAGCAGGCTCCCGCCCGCATCGAGACCCTGGGGCGGCGGCACTCAGGCGGAACCGCTGGCCGGTTCCGGGTGCGCCAGCCAGTGGTGGGCGAGGCGATTCAACAGATCGCCCGCAGCAAGGAAACACAATACTAGATATGGTATCCGCGGCAGCCTGAGCCGGCTCGCAGCGAATTCATGCCGCCGGCACGATAACAACATAAACTTTCGGTTATGCGCGCGAGACAAGAGGCCGGAAGCAACTTTCGGAGCGACATGTTCGTGCCCGGCAACGCACTGTCTCTTCGCGTAGATTGTCTTTCGGTTGCAATCCTCCTTTCTTTGGGTTCCAAAAAATCATAACTCAATATGTATAATCGTGTATTTTATACAATGACTCCGGAGATGGAAAACGTTTCCCTGCTGATGCGCGACCGGCGGCGTCGCACGCAACCAGGGAGGTCCCTCGTGACAAAAGCGCTTTGCGGCATCGGTCTGCCCACCGATCTCTTCGTGCGGCGTCTGCCCACAACCCTGGCACCGGAAGGGCTGGCGAGGCTCGCCGTCGAGATGGCCGAGGGCAACGGCTACGGGCCGATGCTCGCCATCATGTGCGAGCACCCGGAGCGCGCCGACATCATCCTGGCCCTGGCGGCCCAGCAGGCCTGCCGGCGGTGCCGGTCGACCAGTTCCTGCCCGGTCGCCACGATCAGGACGCTGTGCCCGCATACCCTGACGTCCGCCGAATCGTGACGGCGCAGGCCGCTGTGATGCGGTTCCCGTCGATGCGTAGCGGCTTGCGGACCGGTCCGGGTCGGCCGCCGGCGCTGGGCCACTGTCGGTGGACTTGTCAGTCGCGACGGCTGACGCCGCGGTGCCGCGCCGCGGTTCGGCGCCGAAATGTCGCTGCACATGCGCCGTGCGCCCGCCCTCCCCTTTGCGCGATATCGCCCGGGTGCCTGTGCTTTCCGCTAGAGGCCGGTGACGCCGGGAGGTCGAAGCCCGTGTGCAGGTCCCGATCCGCCCGGTGAGGCGGATGGCCCGATCCCGAATGCGCGCGTTCAGGCCGCACCCTGTCCGGGTCCGACAAGAAAATGTGGTTGCGTCCCGGCACCGATCACGGGCGAGCGGATCACGAAATCAATTCATGTGAAGAGGCTGCTACCTGTTATGGTTAACCCGGCGCCTTGCCGAACAAAACCATCGCGAAAACAGGATGAAACAGGCCAAGACCTAATCAATAAGCCCAGTGTCGATTGGTATTACACCGCGCCCGCCGCCCCCTGTGTACATGCCGTAACATAAACAGGCAGTTAGCCACCTGGCATTGCACTTGCATCGCAGATGCGGGATCAATTTTTCGGGGGAACAAAAACATGCATCGCCTGTTCGCAGCCTTGTTTCTTGCTGCCATTGCGGTTCCTGCGGGCGCCGTCCACGCCGCTCCGATCGGTGCCGACGTCCTCTTCGTGGTCGACGAGTCCGGATCCATGGTCGGCGAGCACGCCTTCCTGTCCGACGTCATCGGCGACCTGGACAGCGAGCTGGCCGCGGCCGGCGTCCCGACCCGCCGCTACAGCCTGACCGGGTTCGGGGCCTCCGCGTCCTCCGCTCTACCCCGAGACATCAGCGGCGGCTTCGTCAGCGCCACGGAGTTTGCGGCCGCCACGGGCACTCTGGTGACATCCGGCGGGATCGAGGACGGCTACGCCGGCATGGACTTCGCCTTCGACACTCTGGCCCTCAATCCCGAGCATGCCGTGAACGTCATCCTGGTCACGGACGAGGACCGGGACACCCTGAGTGGTTTCGCGGACACCACGTTCGACACCCTGCTGAGCCGGCTGCAAGGCGTGGGCGCGCTGCTGAACGCGGTCGTGAACGCCCGCCTGGAAGACGACACCGGCATGTCGGCGCTCGGCATCGATTCCGAAGGCAACGCCTTCGTCCCCGACGGCGCCGGCGGGTTCACGGTGAGCCCCGGCGGCACGGCCGTCTCGGGCTTCGGCACCACCATCGAAGACTATGTCGACCTGGCGCTCGCCAGCGGCGGGGCCGCCTGGGACCTCAACCAGCTGCGGGCCGGCGGGCTGCTGGCGCAGTCGTTCTCCAACGCCTTCGTCGACATCAAGGTGCAGGAGATCACCCAGACGCCGGGCGGGCCCACCGCGCCGGCGGTGCCGGAGCCGGCGACGCTGCTGATCCTGGGCGGCGGGCTGGTCGGGCTGGGCCTCGCCATCCGGCGCCGCCGAACCGGCTGAGGCAGGCAGGGTCTAAGGATCGGCGGGAGGCGGCGCCCGAGAGGGACCGCCTCCCGATCCGCTGCCCGGACAACGGGCCCGCGGACGCCCGCCGATCGCGGGCGATCGTCGCGTTCCGTCTGGCGCCGCAAGCCCCCCCGACCCAGATTCGACAGGCGAGACCCCGAGGCCGGGCCCGCCGCGCGGCGGCCGGGCACGCGTGCATTCCAGGGAGGACGAAGATGGACGACCGGACCCGCACCGAGGTGGAGGCGGCGGTGTTCCGCCGCCTGGTGGACCACCTGCGCACCCGCACCGACGTGCAGAACATCGACATGATGACCCTGGCCGGCTTCTGCCGGAATTGCCTGTCGCAGTGGTACTCCGAGGCGGCCGAGGCACGCGGCGAGCCCCTGGGCTACGAGGACGCCCGCACCGTCGTCTACGGCATGCCGTACGCCGACTGGAAGGACAAGTACCAGACCGAGGCGACCCCGGAGCAGCAGGCCGCCTTCGCCGGCGCGAAGACCGGCCAGGGACACTAGGCCCGCCGTCCTGCAAGCTCCTGCTCCTCGCGCCGCCGCCGGACCTTGCGCGTCCGCGGCGGCGGGGGTAGTGTCCGGCGCCCGCAACGAAAGAGGAACCGGGCCGCCATGGCCGACGTGGAGAACACGCAGGAGACCCGCCAGGACACCCCAGACGTGGGCGGCATCGCCGCCGATCGCCTGCGCAGCTTTATCGAGCGCATCGAGAGGCTGGAAGAAGAGAAGGCGGCGCTCGCCGGCGACGTGCGCGAGGTGTTCGCCGAAGCCAAATCATCCGGGTTCGACACCAAGATCATGCGCGAGATCCTCAAGCTGCGCAAAATGGAGAAGGCCGACCGCCAGGAGCAGGAGGAGCTGCTCGACCTCTACAAGCGCGCGCTGGGGATGGAGGAGTAACCGGACGGCCGCCGGCCCCGCCGATCCACACGGTCCTTTGTCCGGGCCGGCCGCGGTGCCTGCCGACGGCTGCTTGTTCCGCCCTTGAACACCCGCTAATGTCCCGCGTCTGCGGCCGGATGCGTCCGTACGACGCGGACCGGCCACCTGCCGGGTTCGGCCGGATCACGGGGACGGAGGCGACCATGCGCCTGCGGGCGATCGGGAGGGTGGCGGTCGGCCTGGCCGTCGCGGCGGTGCTGGGGGGCCCGGCGGCGGCGCAGGAGATGACCTTCTTTACCATCGGCACCGGCGGCACCAACGCGACCTACTATCCGCTGGGCGGGGTGATCGCCAACGCCGTGTCGAACCCGCCGGGCTCGCGGCCGTGCGAGGACGGCGGCAGTTGCGGCGTGCCGGGGCTGGTCGCGGTGGCGCAGTCGTCGCGCGGCTCGGTCAACAACGTCAACGGCATCCATTCCGGCCTGTTCGACTCCGGCTTCTCGCAGTCCGACGTGGCGTACTGGGCGTACACCGGCACCGGCGTGTTCGAGGGCCGGGAGCCGATGGCGGACCTCCGCGCCATCGCCGCGCTGTACCCCGAGCACGTCCAGCTCGTCGCCCGCGGCGACGCGGGCATCGACAGCGTCGACGACCTGGCCGGCCGGCGCGTCTCCCTGGACGAGCCCGGCTCCGGCACGTACGTCGACGCGCTGATCATCCTGGAGGCGTACGGCCTGTCGGAGGAGGACGTCGAGGCCGAGTACCTGAAGCCCGGCCCGGCCGCCGAGGCGCTGCGCGACGGCCGGATCGACGCGTTCTTCATCGTTGCCGGGTACCCCACGCGCGCGGTCGCGGACCTGGCCGACTCCGACATCACGCTGGTGCCGATCGACGCCGACCCGGCCGCGCAGATCATCGAGGAGTACGGCTTCTTCTCCGCCGACCCGATCCCGGCCGGCACCTATGAGGGCATCGACGAGGCTGTCGACACGCTGGCCGTCGGCGCCCAGTGGATCACCGGCGCGGACCAGGACGCGGAGCTGATCTATCAGATCACCCAGGCGCTGTGGAACGACAACACCCGCCGCCTGCTCGACGTCGGCCATGCCAGGGGCACCGCGGTCAGCCTCGAGACCGCGCTCAACGGCATTGCCATCCCGCTGCACCCCGGCGCCGAGCGGTACTACCGGGAGCTCGGCTTGATCGAATGACCCGCCCGGCGCCACGGCAATTTCGCTGCACCGCGGCAAAGCGACCGGGTCAAATCGTGTCGCAGATCCGGTAAAGTCCTGCCCTGAAAAAGGTGATGCGCGTACGGCCCGCGCCGGCCGGAGCGGCTCCGTTGCGTTGCGCCGCAGCTTCGGCTATCGACCCCCGTGACCCGAGCCCATATTGACCGCCCCCCTGCCACCCCTGCGACCTGTCGAGGACCGCCATGGCCAATGTCCTGGAGGAAAAGCCTGCCCACGCGGCTGAGACGACCGCGCTGCCCTATGACCTGAACCGGGCGCTGAAGACCACGCTGGCGCTGGTCCTGGCCGGCGGCCGCGGCACCCGGCTGATGAACCTGACCGACCACGAGGCCAAGCCGGCCATCCCGTTCGGCGGGAAGTACCGGATCGTGGACTTTCCCCTGTCCAACTGCATCAATTCCGGCATCCGCCGGGTCAGCGTGCTGACCCAGTACAAGGCCCACACGCTGATCCACCATGTCCAGCGCGGCTGGGGCTTTTTCCGGGCGGAGCTCGGCGAGTTCGTCGAGCTGTGGCCGGCGACTCAGCAGACCGCCGACCAGTCCTGGTACATCGGCACCGCCGACGCCGTGTACCAGAACCTGCGCAACATCGAGGAGCACGCTCCGGACTACATTCTGGTCCTGGCCGGCGACCACGTCTACAAGCAGGACTACAGCCTGATGCTGGCCGATCACATCGAGTCCGGCGCGGAATGCTCGGTCGCCTGCGTCGAGGTCGAGCGCATGTCGGCCACGGCGTTCGGCGTGGTCGGCGTCGACGAGACCCGGCGCATCATCAGCTTCCTGGAAAAGCCGGCCGACCCGCCGTCGATCCCCGGCCGGGCCGAATCCGCCTACGCCAGCATGGGCATCTATCTGTTCAACGCGAAGTTCCTGATGGACCAGCTCCATCACGAACGCGGCGTGTCCCAGACCTCGCACGACTTCGGCAAGGACCTGCTGCCCCGGATCATCCACGACCACCACGTCATCGCCCACGACTTCGGCATGAGCTGCGTGAAGATGCCGGGGTCGGAGGAGCCGTACTGGCGCGACGTGGGCACGGTCGATGCCTACTGGGAAGCCAACATGGACCTGGCGTCGATCAATCCGGCGCTGGACCTGTACGACGAAAGCTGGCCGATCTGGACCTACATGGTGCAGCGGCCATCGGCCAAGTTCGTGTTCGACGACGAGGACCGGCGCGGCGCGGCGATCGATTCGTGCGTGTCGGCCGGGTGCATCATCTCCGGCGGCCTGGTGCGCCGGTCCTTCCTGTACAACAACGTGCGCGTCAACTCGTACAGCGTGATCGAGGACTCGGTGATCCTGCCGGACTGCGACATCGGCCGGCACTGCCGCCTGCACAAGGTGATCCTGGACAGCCGCTGCCAGGTCCCGGCGGGCCTGGTGGTCGGCGAGGACCCGGAAGCCGACGCGCGCCGCTTCTACCGGACCAGCAACGGCGTGACCCTGATCACGCAGCCGATGCTGGACGCGCTGTAGGGACCCCCGTACGGAAAAAGGGGCCGGCGCACCGGACGCCGGCCCCATTTTTCATGCAGGCGGGCGGGCGGCTGCCGCCGCGTCAGACCTCCTCGTCCGCCTCGGCGGCGGCGCGTTCGGCGGCGACGCGCTCCTTGTCCTCCTTGCCCTTGGCCTCGAGGTCGCGGTCGACCAGCTCGATCACGGCCATCGGCGCCGAGTCGCCGTACCGGAACCCGGCCTTGAGCACGCGGGTGTAGCCGCCGGCGCGGTCCTTGTAGCGGTCGGCAATCGGCCCGAACAGCTTGCGCACGATCTCGTCGTCGCGCAACTGGGCGAAGGCCTGGCGGCGGTTGTGCAGGCCGCCCTTCTTGCCGAGGGTGATCAGCGGCTCGACGACGCGGCGCAGGTCCTTGGCCTTGGGCAGGGTCGTCGTGATCTGCTCATGCCGGATCAGCGAGGCCGCCATGTTGGCGAACATCGCGCGGCGATGGCTGCTGGTGCGGTTGAGCTTGCGGCCGGCGGAACCGTGGCGCATGGCGCGGCGTCCTCCTTCATGACGGCTGGGCCTCGCGCACGAGGCCGATGGCACGACGCGCCGCCCGGGGCTCTCCGCCAACCGGTACGGCGCGCAATCGGGCCGACGTGTCGTGGGCCGGCCCGAACGCAAGCGAGGGCCGACAACCGGCCCCGCCCATGGAGCGAGCCCCTAGTACGGCTCTTCGAGCTTCTTGGCCAGGTCCTCGATGTTCTCGGGCGGCCAGTTCGGGATCTCCATGCCGAGGTGCAGGCCCATCTGCGCCAGCACCTCCTTGATCTCGTTCAGCGACTTGCGCCCGAAGTTCGGCGTGCGGAGCATCTCCGCCTCGGTCTTCTGGACCAGGTCGCCGATGTAGACGATGTTGTCGTTCTTCAGGCAGTTGGCCGAGCGGACCGACAGCTCCAGCTCGTCCACCTTGCGCAACAGGTTCTTGTTGAACGGGACGTCCTCGTGGATCTCCTCGCGGCGCTCGGGGTGCGGCTCCTCGAAGTTGACGAACAGCCGCAGCTGATCCTGCAGGATGCGCGCGCCGAGCGCGACCGCGTCCTCGGGGGTGACGGCGCCGTTGGTCTCCACGGTCATCGACAGCCGGTCGTAGTCGGTGACCTGACCGACGCGGGCGTTCTCCACCTTGTAGGAGACCTTGCGCACCGGGCTGTACAGCGCGTCCACCGGGATCAGGCCGATCGGCGCGTCCTCCGGCCGGTTCTGGGCGGCCGGGACATAGCCCTTACCCAGGTTGACGGTCATTTCCATGTTGAGCCGGGCGCCGTCGTCGAGCGTGCACAGCACCAGTTCGGGGTCCATGATCTCGATGTCCGGCCCCGTCATGATCTGGCTGGCGGTGACCGGGCCCGGCCCCTCCGCGTGCAGGCGCATGCGCCGCGGCCCCTCGCCGTGCATGCGCAGGGCCAGCGCCTTGACGTTCAGGACGATATCGGTAACGTCCTCGCGCACGCCGGGGATCGACGAGAACTCGTGCAGCACGCCGTCGATCTGCAGCGAGGTCACCGCCGCGCCTTGCAGCGACGACAGCAGCACCCGGCGCATCGCGTTGCCGAGGGTCAGCCCGAACCCGCGCTCCAGCGGCTGGGCGACGAGGTTGGCCTTGCGTTGCGGGTCGGGCCCCGGCTGGATGTCCAACCCGGACGGCTTGATCAGCTCCTGCCAGTTTTTCTGGATCACGGGAGTCCCTCTTGCCAACGTGCGACCCGCCGAAGCGGGCCCCCAGGCCGTTTGCGCCCGCCCGTGTCGGCGGTCGCAGGACCGGTCCATGCGTGCGGGCCGCGTGGCGGACGGCCCCCTGTCCCGGACCGGCGGGCCGGTCTCGTTCGTGCCGCCGCTAGACGCGCCGCTTCTTGCGCGGGCGCACGCCGTTGTGCGGGATCGGCGTGACGTCGCGGATCGAGTTGATCTGGAAGCCGATCGCCTGCAGCGCGCGCAACGCCGATTCGCGGCCGGAGCCCGGCCCCTTGACGTTGATGTCGAGCACCTTCATGCCGTGCTCCATGGCCTTCCGGCCGGCGTCCTCGGCGGCCATCTGCGCCGCGTACGGCGTCGACTTGCGGCTGCCCTTGAAGCCCATGGTGCCGGCGCTGGACCACGAGATGGAATTGCCCTGGGCGTCGCTGATCGTCACCATGGTGTTGTTGAAGCTGGCGGTGACGTGGGCGATGCCGGAGGTGATGTTCTTCCGCTCGCGCCGACGCAGGCGCGCGCCCGCGGGTTGCTTGGCCATGTCGTGCTAGCCCTTCCTGACAGCCTGTCGTTGTTCCGTTGCGGGTCCGGGTCCGGGCCTACTTCTTCTTGCCGGCGATCGGCCTGGCCGGGCCCTTGCGGGTGCGCGCGTTGGTGTGGGTGCGCTGGCCGCGCACCGGCAGGCCGCGGCGGTGGCGCAGGCCGCGATAGCACGCCATGTCGAGCAGCCGCTTGATGTTCATCGCGGTCTCCCGGCGCAGGTCGCCCTCGACCGTGTACTCGCCGTCGATCGTCTCGCGGATGCGCAGGATCTCGTCCTCGGTCAGCTGGCTGACCCGCCGGTCCCCCGGAATGCCGAGCCGCGTGCAAATCTGCCCGGCCGTGGTCCGGCCGATCCCGTGAATGTATGTCAGCGCAATCTCGACTGGCTTCTGCGTTGGAATGTTGATGCCGGCAATACGCGCCACGCCCGTTCTCCCCGTGCTCTCGACTCGAAACGGGCACGCCGTCCCGTGGCCGGCGCGCCCTGGCTGGTGATCCCGAAATGTCCGCCCAACACGAAAACGCAACAATCGGTTCGGCCCGCGCGGGGGCCGAGCGTCTGCCTATGTAGGCGCCGCCGGCACGCCTGTCAAGCGCGCCGATGGCCCGACGTTTCGTCCCGGATCCCCCGCGGCCCCGGCCCCGCCCCGCGGTGGGCTTGTCCTGACCGCGATCATCCGCGCCGGCCGCGCAGCTTGGAGCGCTTGATCAGGCCCTCGTACTGGTGCGCCAGCAGGTGCGAATGGATCTGCGCCACGGTGTCCATGGTCACGGTCACGACGATCAGCAGGCTGGTGCCGCCGAAGTAGAACGGCACGGCGTACCGCGCGATCAGGATTTCCGGCAGCAGACAGACCCCGGCCAGATAGATGGCGCCGACCGTGGTCAGCCGGGTCAGCACGTAGTCCAGGTAGTCCGCCGTGTTCTTGCCCGGCCGGATGCCGGGCACGAAGCCGCCGTACTTGCGCAGGTTGTCCGCCGTCTCCTGCGGATTGAAGACGATCGCCGTGTAGAAGAAGCAGAAGAACACGATCAGACCGACGTACAGCAACATGTACAGCGGCTGGCCGTGCCCCAGGTAGGCGGCGATCAGCGACGCCCAGCCGCCGGTCTCCGCCGTGCCGCCCGAAAAGCCGATCAGCGTGCTCGGCAGCAGCAGCAGCGACGAGGCGAAGATCGGCGGGATCACGCCCGCCGTATTCAGCTTCAGCGGCAGGTGCGACGACTCGCCGCCGAACATGCGGTTGCCGACCTGGCGCTTCGGGTATTCGACCCGGACCCGGCGCTGCGCACGCTCCATGAACACGATGAACATGATCACGGCCACCGCCATGACCAGCAGGGCGATGATCGCCAGCGCGGACATGGCGCCGGTGCGGCCGAGCTCGAGCAGCTGCGCCACCGCCATGGGCAGCTGCGCGACGATGCCCGCAAAGATGATCAGCGAGATGCCGTTGCCGACGCCGCGCGCGGTGATCTGCTCGCCCAGCCACATCAGGAAGATGGTGCCGCCGACGATGGTGATGACCGTCGAGATGCGGAAGAACAGCCCGGGGTCGATCACCGCTCCGGGAAGGCCCTCCAGCCCGACCGCCAACCCGTACGCCTGTACGGTCGCGAGAAGTACGGTGCCGTACCGCGTGTATTGGTTGATCTTCTTTCGCCCGCTCTCGCCCTCCTTCTTGAGCTGCTCCATGGTCGGCGACACCGCCGTGAGCAGCTGCATGATGATGGAGGCCGAGATGTACGGCATGATGTTGAGGGCGAAGATCGTCATCCGCCCGAGCGCGCCGCCCGCGAACATGTCGAGCACGCCGAGCAGGCCGCCGCCCTGGGCCTGGAAGAACTGCTCCAGCGCCGCCGGGTCGATGCCCGGCACCGGAATGTACGTGCCCAGCCGATAAATGATCAGCGCGCCCAGCGTGAACCAGATGCGCTTCTTCAGTTCGGTCGCCTTGGCGAAGGCGCCGAAGTTCAGGTTGGCGGCCAGTTGTTCTGCGGCGGAAGCCATGGGTGCCCTCGGCGCTGCGGCGGTTCGTGCTCGGTATCTAGGCGGTGCCGCCGGCCGCTTCGGTCACGGTTTTCGACGGCGCCGTCACGATCACGCGACCGCCGGCCGCTTCGACCGCCGCCACCGCGGCCTGCGAGGCGCCGGTCACGGTGATTTCCACCTTCGCCGTCAGGTCGCCCTTGGCCAGCAGGCGCACCCCGTCGAGCGGCTTGTCGATCAGCCCGGCCGCCTGCAGCGCCGGCACGTCGACCGGATGCGCCGCGTCCAGCCGGCCGGCATCGATCGCGGCCTGCAGCCGCCCGATGTTGACCAGGGCATACTGCTTCTTGAAGCGGGCGTTGTTAAAGCCGCGCTTGGGCAGGCGCCGGTACAGCGGCATCTGGCCGCCCTCGAAGCCCTTGAGGGCAACGCCGGTGCGGCTGGTCTGGCCCTTGTAGCCGCGCCCGGCGGTCTTGCCCTTGCCGGAGCCGATGCCGCGGCCGACCCGCATGCGCCGCTTGCGCGCGCCGGGGTTGTCGCGAAGCTCGTTCAGTTTCATGGCGTCCTCGTCCCGCCGGCGCGGCGGCTCACTCCGCCGGCTCGACCTTGACCAGATGTTTGACCGTTTCGATGCGCCCGCGCATCGAGGGCGTGTCGGGCACGACCCGGGTGCGGTGCATCTTGTTCAGCCCGAGCCCGATCAGCGTGGCGCGCTGATAGCCCTGGCGGCCGATCGGGCTGCCGGTCTGGGTGACCTTGAGCCGCGGCCCGCCCGCGGTGGCCGGCGCCTCGCGGCGGCCGGACCGTGCGTGCGCCGGCGCCGCGGCCTCGGCCGCGGGCTGGGCCGGCGCGGCCGTGCCGGTCGGGATCGTTCCCGGCGGCACCTCCGGCGGGGGCGGCTCGATGGTCGGCGACTGCGGCACCGGGATCTCGTCCGGCGTCGGATCGGGCGGCGGCACCGGCGTCGGCTCGCCGGGGTCCGGCGGCACCTCGGGCACCGGGGGCCCGAGCGGCTCGGGCGGCTGCTCCGGCGACGGGCCGGGCTCCTCCTGCGGCACTTCCGGGGTCGGCGTCTCGGGCTGGACGGCGGCACCGCCCGGCGGCGTCACCTCGGCCCCGCCGCGTGCCGGCGTGCCCTGGGCGCCGCCCTCCGGCGTCGCGTCGGCGCCGGACTGCGGACCGCCGGGCTCGACCGTGTCGCGCTGCGGGGTTTCCGGGTTCGGATCAGGCATGGCTCGACTCCCGCGGCTCGCCGCCCGCCGCCGCCTCGGCCGGGGCCGATCCGCCGCCGTCGCGGCGTCCGATCAGGTCGCTGACGCGCCGGCCGCGCCGGTTGGCGACGGCGCGCGGCCCCTCGATCTGCTTCAGCGCCTCGAACGCGGCCTTGATCATGTTGTGAGGGTTCGACGTGCCGGTCGACTTGGCGACGATGTCGGCGACGCCGAGCGATTCGAAGATGGCGCGGATCGGACCGCCGGCGATGATGCCGGTGCCGAGCGGTGCGGCGCGCAGCACCACGTTGCCGGCGCCGAAGTGGCCGACCACGTCGTGGTGCAGCGTCCGGCCCTCGCGCAGCGGCACCCGGATCATGCTCCGCTTGGCCTGTTCGGTGGCCTTGCGGATCGCCTCCGGCACCTCGCGCGCCTTGCCGGCGCCGTAGCCGACGCGGCCGCGGCCGTCCCCGGCCACGACGAGCGCGGCAAAGCCGAACCGGCGGCCACCCTTGACCACCTTGGCGACGCGATTGATGCTGACGAGCTTTTCGATCAGCTCGCTGTCCTCGCGCCCGCGCTCCTCCCTGGGACCCCGTGCCATGGTGCTTCCTTCCTAGAACTCCAGGCCGCCTTCGCGGGCGGCCTCGGCCAGGGCCTTGACCCTGCCGTGGTAGAGGTACTGGCCGCGATCGAAGACGACGCGCTTGACGCCGGCCGCCCGCGCCCGTTCGGCGAGCAGGGCCCCGACCGCGCGCGCCGCCTCGGCCGTGCCGCCGCTTTTGAGCGTCTCGCGCAGGTCCTTGTCCATCGTCGAAGCCGCCGCCAGCGTGCGCCCGGCGCGGTCGTCGATGACCTGGGCGTAGATCTGCTTGTTGGACCGGAACACCGACAGCCGGCACCGGTCCCCGGCCTTGCGGCGCAGCTGGGCGCGGTTGCGCGTGCTCCGCCGCTGGCGCAGTTGATTGGCGTTCAGCATGGCCGTTACTTCTTCTTGCCTTCCTTGCGGCGGATGACTTCGCCCTCGTGCTTGATGCCCTTGCCCTTGAACGGCTCCGGCAGCCGGAACTGGCGGATCTCGGCGGCGACCTCGCCGACCTGCTTCTTGTCGTAGCCGCTGATCGCCACTGCCGTCGGCCGCTCGCACTTGATGGTGATGCCGTCCGGAATCGGATACCGCACCGGATGGCTGTAGCCGACCTGCAGCACCAGCTCCCTGCCCTCGACCGCCGCGCGGTAGCCGACGCCGCTGATCTCCAGGTTGCGCGTGAAGCCGTGGCTGACGCCGTGCACCATGTTGTTGATCAGCGTGCGGCTGGTCGCCCACATGTTGCGCGCCCGCCGGCTCTCGTTGCGCGGGTTGACGACGATCTGGTCGCCCTCCCGGCGGATCGAGATGTCGTCGATCACGGTCATCGCCAGCTGGCCGAGCTTGCCCTTCACGGACACGTGCTGTCCGTCGATGGCCACGTCGACTCCCGCCGGCACCGGCACCGGATGCTTTCCGATCCGCGACATGATTTACGTCCTTCGCCCTAGAATACCTCGCACAGGACCTCGCCTCCGACGTTGGCCGCCCGCGCTTCGGCGTCCGACATGACGCCGTGCGGCGTCGACAGGATCTTGATGCCGAGGCCGTTGTAGTACCGCGGCAGGTCCTTGATCTTCGAGTACACGCGACGGCCCGGCTTCGACACGCGATGGATGCGGCGGATCACCGGCTGCCCGTCGTGATACTTCAGTTCGACCCGGATCGTGCTGACCCCCGTCCGGACCTCCTCGGTCAGGAAGCCGCGAATATACCCCTCGCGCTTCAGCACCTCGAGCACGTTGGCCCGCAGGTTCGACCCGGGCGTCTCCACGACGGACTTGCCCGCCCGCTGGCCGTTGCGGATACGGGTCAGCATGTCGCCCAGCGGATCGCTCATCGCCATCGGCGGCGCCCTCCTTCTACCAGCTCGCCTTGGTCATGCCGGGGATCTGGCCGGTCGAGGCCAGCTCCCGCAGCGCGACCCGGCTGAGCCGGAACCGACGGTAGAAGCCGCGCGGCCGGCCCGTCAGGTCGCACCGGTTGCGCAGCCGCGTCGGCGACGAGTTGCGCGGCACCTCGGCGAGCTTGAGCCGGGCGGCGAAGCGCTCCTCCGGCGGCAGCGTGCGGTCCTCGGCCATTTCCTTCAGCCGCGCCCGCGTCGCCGCCTTGTTCTTCACCAGCCGCTGGCGCCGCTTGTTCTTCTCGATGGCACTTTTCTTGGCCATGTCGCGTACTCCCCTCGGCTCACGACAGGAACGGGAAGTCGAAGCCCCGGAGGAGCGCCTTCGCCTCCGCGTCCGTCTTCGCCGTCGTCACGATCACGATGTCCATGCCCCGGATGTCGTCCACCTTGTCGTATTCGATCTCCGGGAAGATGATCTGCTCGCGCACGCCCATCGCGAAGTTGCCGCGGCCGTCGAAGCTCTTCGGCGACACGCCGCGGAAATCGCGGATGCGCGGCAGCGCAATGTTGATCAGCCGGTCCAGGAACTCGTACATGCGCTCCCGGCGCAGGGTGACCTTGACGCCGATCGGCATGCCCTCGCGCAGCTTGTATGCGGCGATCGACTTGCGGGCGCGGGTCACGATCGGCTTCTGCCCGGCGATCAGGGTCATCTCCTGGGCGGCGTTGGTGATCTTCTTGGTGTCGGCTACGGCCTCGCCGACGCCCATGTTGAGCACGATCCTGTCGAGCCGGGGCACCTGCATCGGGTTCCTATAGCCGAACTCCTCGGTCAGCGCCGACCGGATCCGCTTGTCCCACTGCTGTTTCAATCTGGCCATGGCCGCCTCACCGGTCGATGATTTCGCCGGACCGCTTGGCGAACCGCACCTTCCGGCCGTCCTCCAGCACCCGATAGCCGACCCGCGTCGGCCGGTCGGTGTCCGGATCGATGTGTGCGACGTTGGAGACGTGGATCGACGCCTCCTTCTCCTCGATGCCGCCGGCGCTGGCCGGGGACGGCCGGGTGTGGCGCTTGACGATGTTGACGCCCTGCACGATCACCCGGTTCTCCATCGGCATGACCTTGAGCACCTCGCCGCGCACGCCCCGGTCGCGGCCGGTCAGCACGACCACGCGGTCGCCCTTCTTGACCTTCAGCTTGGGCCGCTTCACGTCGCGTTTCATCTACAGCACCTCCGGGGCCAGGCTGATGATCTTCATGTAGCGCTTGCCCCTGAGCTCGCGCGTCACGGGCCCGAAGATGCGGGTCCCGATCGGCTCGCCCTGCTTGTTGATCAGCACGGCGGCGTTCTTGTCGAACCGGATCGCCGAACCGTCGTCGCGGCGGATCTCCTTGGCCGTGCGCACGATGACGGCACGGTGGATGTCGCCCTTCTTGACGCGGCCGCGCGGGATCGCGTCCTTGACCGAGACGACGATCACGTCGCCGACGCCGGCGACCTTGCGCTTGGACCCGCCCAGCACCTTGATGCACTGCACCCTGCGCGCGCCGGAATTGTCGGCGACGTCCAGGTTCGTCTGCATCTGGATCATGGTCCGGCCTTTCCTATGCCGGGGTGCCGCCGGCCGGCTCGGCCGAGCCGCCGGTCGCACCCGTTTCGCCTGCCGCAGCACCCTGCGGGCCGGGTTCCGGTTCGCCCTGGTCCAGGACCTGCCAGCGCTTGCGCCGAGACATGGGCCGGGCCTCGATGATCGAGACCAGGTCGCCGACCTTGTATCGGTTGTCTTCGTCGTGCGCCATGAACCGCTTCGTCCGCCGGATGAACTTCTTGTACACGGGATGCATGATCCGGCGCTCGACGAGGACCGTAATCGTCTTGTCGTTCTTGTCGGAAACGACCTTACCGGTAAGAACCCGCCGTGGCATATCCTGTCCTCTACTTCGCGGCTGCCGCGGCGCGCCGCCGCTCGGTCATGACGGTCTTGATGCGCGCCACGTCGCGGCGCACTTCGCGCACGCGCGCGGTGTTCTCGAGCTGGCCGCCGACGCGCTGGAAGCGCAGGTTGAACTGCTCCTTCTTGAGCTGCAGCAGCTCCTCCTTCAGCTCGTCGTTGGTCTTGGTGCGCAGATCGGTCGCGTCCATGACCTCACACCTCCTCGCCCGGGCGCGCGATGAAGCGGGTGTCCACCGGCAGCTTGGCCGCCGCCAGCTCGAACGCCCGCTTGGCCAGCGGCCCCGGCACGCCGTCCAGCTCGAACATGATCCGTCCGGGCTTGACCCGGCACACCCAGAATTCCGGCGAGCCCTTGCCCTTGCCCATACGCACCTCGGCCGGCTTCGAGGACACCGGCACGTCCGGAAAGATCCGGATCCAGACGCGGCCCTGGCGCTTTATGTGGCGCGTGATGGCGCGGCGCGCCGCCTCGATCTGGCGCGCGGTGACCCGCGCCGGCGTGACCGCCTTGAGCCCGTAGGCCCCGAAATTCAGCGCCGTACCGCCCTTCGCGGTGCCGTGGATGCGGCCCTTGTGCGCCTTGCGGAACTTGGTGCGCTTCGGTGACAGCATGATGCCGCTCCTGTTTCCCCCGGTGCCCCGTCAGCCGCGGCCGCCGCCGCCGCCGCCACCCGCCTGCTCCGACAGACGGCGGTCGCGGGCCATCGGGTCGTGGACCATGATCTCGCCCTTGAACACCCAGACCTTGACGCCGCAGGTGCCGTAGGTGGTCTTCGCCGTGGCCGTGCCGTAGTCGATGTCGGCGCGCAGCGTGTGCAGCGGGACGCGACCCTCGCGGTACCATTCGGTGCGCGCGATTTCGGCGCCGCCCAGGCGGCCGCCGCAGTTGATGCGGATGCCCTGGGCGCCGAGCCGCATGGCGTTCTGCACGGCGCGCTTCATCGCGCGGCGGAAGGCGACGCGGCGCTGCAGCTGGTTGGCGATGTTCTCGGCGACCAGCTTGGCGTCGATCTCCGGCTTGCGGATCTCGACGATGTTCAGGCTGACCTCGCCGCCGGTCATCTTGGCCAGCTCGGCGCGCAGCTTCTCGATGTCCGCGCCCTTCTTGCCGATCACCACGCCGGGCCGGGCGGTGTGGATGGTGACCCGGGCGCGCTTGGCCGGCCGCTCGATCACCACCCGGCTGACGCCGGCCTGCGCCACGCGCTTCTCCAGGAACTCGCGGATGCGCAGGTCCTCGTGCAGCCGGTTGGCGTATTCCTTGGTCGCGAACCAGCGCGAGTCCCAGGTGCGGTTGATGCCGACGCGCAGCCCGATCGGATTGACCTTGTGTCCCATGACGTCCTCAAGCCTCCTCGCGCTCGCGCACGACCACGGTCAGGTTCGACCACGGCTTTTCAATGCGGCCGACGCGGCCGCGCGCCCGCGCGCGGAACCGGCGCATGACCAGGCTCCTGCCGACGAACGCCTCGGCCACGTACAGGCGGTCGACGTCGAGCTGGTGGTTGTTCTCGGCGTTCGCGATCGCCGACTGCAGCACCTTCTTCACGTCGCCGGCAACGCGCCGCGGCGAGAAGCTGAGCTCGGCCAGCGCGCGGCTGGCCGCCTTGCCGCGGATCGACTGGGCGACGAGGTTGAGCTTCTGCGGGCTCGAGCGGATCAGCTTGCCGTACGCCATCGCCGCGGCGTCGTCGAGGGTGCGCTCGCGCTTGGGCTTGCCCATCCCTATCTCCTCTTCGCCTTCTTGTCGGCGGCGTGGCCGTAATAGGTGCGCGTCGGCGCGAACTCGCCGAACTTGTGGCCGACCATGTTCTCGGTCACGAGCACCGGCAGGAACTTGCGGCCGTTGTAGACGCCGAACGTGAGCCCGACGAACTGCGGCAAAATCGTCGACCGGCGCGACCAGATCCGGATGATCTCGTTGCGCCCGGAGTTGCGCACCGACTCCGCCTTTTTCAACAGGTAGCCGTCAACGAACGGCCCCTTCCACACGGAACGCGCCATAGGCCTCTTCCCTACTTCTTGCGGCGACGAATGATGTACTTCTGCGTCGCCTTGTTCTGACGCGTGCGATGCCCCTTGGTCGGCTTGCCCCACGGCGTGACCGGATGCCGGCCGCCCGAGGTGCGGCCTTCGCCGCCGCCGTGCGGGTGGTCGATCGGGTTCATGGCGACGCCGCGCACCGACGGCCGCTTGCCCAGCCAGCGTTTGCGCCCGGCCTTGCCCAGGCTGATGTTGGCCTTGTCGGGGTTGGACACGGCGCCGATCGTGGCCATGCACTCGGCCCGCACCCGCCGCATCTCGCCCGACGCCAGCTTGAGCTGGGCATAGCCGATGTCCCGCCCGACAAGCTGCACATAGGTGCCGGCGGCGCGCGCGATCTGCCCGCCGCGGCCCGGCTTCAGCTCGACGTTGTGCACGATCGTGCCGACCGGGATGTTCTGCAGCGGCATCGCGTTGCCCGGCTTCACGTCGACCCGCTCGCCGGAGATGACGGTGTCGCCGATGCCCAGGCGCTGCGGCGCCAGGATGTACGACTGCTCGCCGTCCTCGTACCGGATCAGCGCGATGAACGCGGTCCGGTTCGGGTCGTACTCCAGCCGCTCCACCCTCGCCGGCACGTCGTACTTGCGCCGCTTGAAGTCGACCAGCCGGTAGCGCCGCTTGTGGCCGCCGCCGATGCGCCGCGCGGTGATCCGGCCGGTATTGTTGCGGCCGCCCTGCTTGGTCAGGCCCTCGGTCAGCGCCTTGACCGGCTTGCCCTTGTACAGGTCCGACCGGTTGACCAGCACGAGCTGCCGCGTGCCGGGGGTGGTCGGGTTGTATTTCTTGAGCGCCATGGCTGCAAATCCGCTGGATCAGATGCCGGAAGCGATGTCGATGCGCGAGCCCTCGGCCAGCGTCACGATCGCCTTCTTGGTGTCCGAGCGCCGGCCCATGATGCCGCGGAAGCGCTTGGTCTTGCCCTTCACGCGGATCGTGTTGACGGCGGTCACCTTGACCTCGAACAGCTTTTCGACGGCCGCCTTGATCTCCGGCTTGGTCGCGTCGAGAGCCACCCGGAACACGACCTGATTGTGGTCCGAGATGCGCGTCGACTTCTCGGTGATGATCGGCGCCAGGATCACGTCGTACATGCGCTCCTGGCTCGGCGCGGTGGCGGTGGGTTTCATGTCAGGCGCGCCTCCAGCCGCGCGACGGCGTCGCGGGTCAGCAGCAGCGTGTCCCGCCGCAGGATGTCGTAGACGTTCGCACCCTGCGCCGGCAGCACGTCGATCAGCGGGATGTTGCGCACCGCCAGGGCGAAGTTCGGGTCGAGCGCCTCGCCGTCGATGACCAGCGCCGACGAGATGCCGAGGTCGGCGAGCCGCTTGACCAGCGCGCGCGTCTTGTGGCTGTCGGTGCGCGCCGCATCGAGCACGATCAGCTTGCCGTCGGCGGCCTTGCTGGACAGCGCGTGGCGCAGGCCCAGCGCGCGCACCTTCTTCGGCAGGTCGAAGCCGTGATCGCGCGGCACCGGACCCATGGCCACGCCGCCGCCGCGGAACTGCGGCGACCGCAGCGAACCCTGGCGGGCGCGGCCGGTGCCCTTCTGCTTGTAGGGCTTCTTGGTCGTGCCGCGGACCTCGCCCAGGCCCTTGACCTTGTGCGTGCCGGACCGGCGCTTGGCGAGCTGCCAGGTGACGACGCGGTGCAGGATGTCGGCCCGCGGCGCCAGTGCGAAGACGGCGTCGCTGAGCTCGATCTCGCCGGCGTCGGCGTTGTCCAGCGTCTTGACCGGAAGCTTCATCGCGGTCAGTCCTTCCTCTCTTCGCCCGGCGCCTCGCCGGCCGGCGGGGCCGCCTCGGGCGCCTCGGCCCCGGCCTCGGGCGCCTCGCTCTCGGCGGCACCGGCCCCGACCTCGGGAGCCTCCGCCTCGGGCGCTTCGGGGGCGGCCGGCTCCGGGGCCTCCGGTGCCTCGGCGGCCGGCTTGCGGACCGAGCCGGGGAACGGGACGCCGTCGGGCGCCTTGCGCTTGACCGCATCGCGCACCAGCACCCAGCCGCCGTCGTGGCCCGGGACCGCGCCGCGCACCAGGATCAGGCCGCGCTCCGGGTCGGTCGAGACCACCGTCAGGTTCTGCACGGTGACCCGCTCGTTGCCCATGTGGCCGGCCATCTTCTTGCCCTTGAACACCCGGCCGGGGTCCTGGCGCTGACCGGTGGAGCCGTGCGAGCGGTGCGATATGGAGACGCCGTGGGTGGCGCGCAAGCCCCGGAAATTGTGGCGCTTCATGGAGCCGGCAAAGCCCTTGCCGATCGACGTGCCGGTCACGTCGACGAACTGGCCGGTCACGAAGTGGTCCGCCGACAGCTCGTCGCCGACGTCGAGCAGGGCGTCCTCGCTGACCCGGAACTCGGCCACGTACCGCTTGGGCTCGACCCGCGCCTTGGCGAAGTGGCCGCGCAGCGGCTTGGTCACGTTCTTGACCTTGGCCCGACCGGCGCCGAGCTGGACGGCAATATAGCCGTCGCGGTCCAGCGTGCGCTGGGCCACGACCTGGCAGCCGTCGATCTTCAGCACCGTGACCGGCACGTGCTCGCCCTGCTCGTCGAACAGGCGGGTCATGCCGACCTTCTGGGCGATGACTCCGGAACGCATGGCCGGCGGCCTCCTAGAGCTTGATCTCGACGTCGACGCCGGCGGCGAGGTCGAGCTTCATCAGCGCGTCCACGGTCTGCGGCGTCGGGTCGACGATGTCGAGCAGGCGCTTGTGCGTGCGCATCTCGAACTGCTCGCGCGACTTCTTGTCGATGTGCGGGGAGCGCAGCACGGTATAGCGCTCGATCCGCGTCGGCAGCGGAATCGGCCCCCGCACCCGCGCGCCGGTGCGCTTCGCGGTATTCACGATCTCGCTCGTCGACTGGTCGAGAACGCGATGATCGAACGCCTTCAGGCGGATGCGAATGTTCTGGTTGTCCATGGCCCTGTCGCCGAATCCAAGCTTGCCTAGTCCCAATCGGTGCGTCCCGGCGCACCTCGCGCCGCCACGCCCCTGCCTTGCGGGTGCCGCCGGGCATCCCGCCGTCCACTCGCTCCGTCCCTGTCCTGCGAGGCGAATGCGCCGCCCGCGTGCGGACGGCCCGACAGCGCCTCACTGCCCGATCCCCGGCTGCCGCGCCCCGCGCGGGGGCGGTCGGCGGCGGGGTCCGCGGGTCGGGTCCGGGCGCCGCCCCGACCGCATCGCGGTGCGGGCGGCCGGACCCCGCCCGTCCTACTCGATGATCTGCGCGACGACGCCGGCGCCGACGGTGCGGCCGCCTTCGCGGATCGCGAAGCGCAGGCCCTCGTCCATCGCGATCGGCGCGATCAGCTCCACCGTCATCGTCGCGTTGTCGCCCGGCATCACCATCTCCGTCCCCTCCGGCAGG
>Ga0208075_1000271_pt1 | contig 31308 bp, 25 predicted proteins | sample HotLakmasection5_FD_184728 | JGI IMG/M metagenome (GOLD analysis project Ga0208075, IMG submission 184728) | Hypersaline microbial mat communities from Hot Lake, Washington, USA - Section #5 (SPAdes) | ecosystem: Environmental > Aquatic > Non-marine Saline and Alkaline > Hypersaline > Microbial... | reverse complement strand
AAATCTATATTTAACAAGTGCGCAGGCGTAGCCTGCGCCACCTATAGGGCGGTTGTGGGTGGGGATTATTTTGAAAATTTTAAGTAAGAATTTTTTGTTACTCCCTTAAGAGCACTAATAACGAGTAAGAAAAAAATTATTTCTTTTGGACAAAATGATTTACAAAAATTAATCTCCACTAAAAAAGTGAAATTTTGGGTTTTTACTAAATTTAATCCGATTTCTTATTTATAATTAAAGAAGGGTAGAGAGGGGGATTCGATCAGTTGCCGATAAATGAATTAAACCCGGAAGAATTTGCCAAGAACCTTGCTCAGCAGGCATCACAATATGTTCCTGAAGAATTTGATGAGGAACAGAAAAATTATATTGCCAAAAAAGTCTATGAATTTAGTATAATCACTGGTGATCATCTGTTAAAACAATACCAGGAAAAGTTTAACGATGAACAGGCGGTTATAATTGTACAATTTATAGGCGAATGGACATTTCATAAAGCTATTGACATAGTCAGGGCAAGCATTGACAAGCAACATTGGGACCAGATACTTCAGCAGGTAGCTTTTGCGGCGCTTAAAGCCGCATTGCATGCAAATATAGAAAAGTTTGAAGATGCAAAAACAGCGGCTTTTATTGAGCATAATGTTAAAACAGCTTATGAAGAATGCATTAACCAGCTTGTTGAAGCAAATGCGATCCCGGCAGAAAAAAAAGAAGAAGTCCTTTCTCAGTCCAATGTGGACAAAATGGCACAGGAAGCAGAAGAAGGTTCTGTTTCTTCTAATGAAGCAGAGGCGCAGACTTTAAAATATGTAACTATCGCAATGGTTCTTAAGAAAATGCCAAAGCAAAAAGTGGAAAAAATCCTGAAAAAAATGAACGAGCCTGAACGCCAGAAAATTCAGTCCTGTTTGCAAATAGAGGACCTTGATCAAAAAGTGGACGGATCTATGATTAATAAATATGTAAAAGATTTAAAGAAAAATATTTCCTTAATAACAAAGCCCAGAAAAGATGATCTGGTAAAATCCTTCAAAAACCTTCAGGCAAAATACGGAGAGGAAGATATAATAAATCTTACGATATATGAAAGGTCAAAAATTCAGAAATTTTTAAGCAACTGCCTTTTTGAGAGCGAATCAAAAGCTGCTAATGTTGAACTTTCGCCCTACATTGTTAAAATATTATATAATCACCTTAGGAACAAACTCGTTGCGCAGAGTTAAACTTTATTGGCAATAAAAAATGATCATTAAGAAAAAACAGAAAACAAAAACTCCGGACAAGGAAGCGAAATTCTCGACTGAAAAAAAACCTTCACCGGCACCTGTGGAAAAAACTCCTGAATCTTCTAATTTTCCTTACCCAAGGATAAAAGAAAGGCAGGAAAGAAGAAGAGGAGACCGACGCAGAGGTTACAGACGGATTGATGACCGTAACCTTCTTTCCCGTGCGCAGGAAGAAGCTAATGCTATTAAGGAATCCGCTTCAAGAGAAGGATTTGAGTATGGCGTGGATATTTCAAAAGAAGAAATCCGGAAACTTAATTCAGCCATAAACGAATTTATTTCCGCAAAAGAAAGGGTTATGCAGAATGCGGTTCCGGATATCGCCCTGCTTGCAGTAAAAGCAGCAGAAAAGATGGTAAAAAAAGAACTGGAAATTGATGAAAATGTTATACTTGGAGTGGTTTCAGAGGTTATCCAGTCTGTTAGCAAGGATGAAACCGAAATAAAGATAAAAACCAACCCGAATGATGCGGAGTTGGTAAGGGAAAAATTACCCGAGGTTTATCCTTATAATGAAAATACAAAAATAATGGTAATACCCGACGAAGATGTGGACTGGGGGAGTTGTATTGTAGAGACACGAAATGGAATTGTAGACGCAAGGTTTTCCACCCAGCTCCAGATATTACAAAAAGCCCTTGAAGCGGGATTATAGGAGGAAGTAAATTGGCTCAAGCCCAATCACAGGGACAATCAGGATTCTTTACCGAGCTGATTCTCGGGGTCTTTGTGCTGGGCCTTATCATAATCCTGATTATCGAGCTGCCTACCACTTTAATTGACCTGTTTATCTCTATTAACATTACTATCGGTGTTGTATTAATCGCACTATCTTTATATGTACAAAAACCGCTTGATTTAGCGGCTTTTCCATCAATTATCCTTATCGGGACCATGTTCCGGCTGGTTCTCAGTATTGCCTCAACTCGGGTTATTCTGACCAAAGCAGAAGCTGGAAAAGTTATCCAGACGTTCGGGGAATTTGTTACCGGCGGAAATATCGTTGTTGGTTTTGTTATATTCCTTATTATCACAGTTGTACAGTTCCTTGTTATCACCAAGGGTTCTGAGCGTATAGCGGAAGTCGGGGCAAGGTTTGCACTGGACGCTATGCCCGGTAAACAGATGACTATTGATGCGGACTTTAACCAGGGTTTGATCAGCCCGGAAGAAGCAGTCAGGAGAAGAGAGGAGCTTTCCCGGGAATCAGCCCTTTACGGTTCTCTCGACGGTGCGATGAAATTCGTTAAAGGTGATACTATCGCAGGCATTATTATTACGGTAATTAACATTATCGGCGGACTGGCAATCGGTATGCTGATGATGGAAATGGAATTTGCGGATGCGATAGATACTTTCACCAAACTGACTATCGGTGATGGCCTGGCAGCTCAGATCCCGTCACTTTTAATGGCGATTTCCTGCGGTATCACAATGACAAGGACAACAGCATCTGATCGAAGTCTGGCACGTGATATTTTTGCTCAGGTTATGAATAAGCCGAACAGTTTATGGTTCGCAATGGGCTTCCTGTTGTTAATTACAGTAACAGCAGGAATTACAGGTCTTCCCTGGTATTGGTTCCTGATGCTTGCATGTATACTCGGTTTTGCTGCTTTTACTGTAATTCTCCAGCAGGATGTGCAGATGCAGTATCATGAGTTGGAGTCTGTTAAGCAGAACATGCAGGACCTTGTTAACCCGAATAAAATGTATGAAAGACTTGGCGTAGACATTTTAAGCTTGCAGGTGGGCAATAACCTTCTTGCAATTGCCGATCCGGAGCAGGAAGGCCAGCTTTTGGCTAAAATTGCCGCTTTAAGACAGAGAATGACCGATGAGCTGGGCTATATTATTCCCAGTATAAGAATTATGGACAGCACTGCAATTGGTGAGAACGAATATCTTATTTCCATAAGAAATAACGATGTCGCCACAGGGCTTGTTTACCCGGGAAGGCTTATGGTAATGGCGGAGCAATGGGATGCCTCAGGAAAACCTGTCCCACAGGACGTTATAACAGGGACTGATCCGACCTATCAGCAGCCTGTTTACTGGTTCACGCCTGAGAATATAGACGAAGATGCCAACATTACCGTGGTTGACCCGGCAAATGCCATTGTATCCCATCTGCAGGAATGCGTACGTAAGTATGTAGATGAAATTATGACAAAAACAGACGTTATTAAACTTATGGAACTTGTTAAAACACAGGATCCGACACTTGTTAATGACCTTGTCCCGGCGATTATTTCTACCAGCGATCTGAGGAAAATCTTTGTTAACCTCATACGGGAAAAAGTTTCTATCAAGGATATTATCTTTATATTCGAAAGATTATGTGATTTTGCAAGGTTCTCCAGGGAGCCTGATATTCTGTCAGAAAGACTGCGGGCTGCTCTTGGAAGGCAAATTTGCCTTAGCAATACAACCCCTGACAATATACTCTATGTTGTTACCCTTTCTCAGGAATGGGAAAAAATACTTGATGACTCTTGCCAGAGAACAGAGTTGGGGACTATGTTCCTGCTGAACCCGTTACAAGTGCAGGAATTAATTGAAATGGCAGCTTCTGTACTTATGAGAGCGCATCAGGCAGTGGGTTACCAGCCTGTAATTCTTTGCTCCCCCAGAATAAGACTACCTCTCTACCAGCTTCTTGAAAGACATATCCCGACAGTTACCGTCTTGTCTTATAGCGAACTGATTACAGATATCAAAGTTGAGCAAGTCGATACCGTTGGTGAGGAAAATATTTAGTTTGCCTGGATTATGAGGCTTTTGCAAATGGATTATTTTTAAAGGCAGGCTCTTTAAGAGGTGTTAAACCCTGTTTTTCCCTGATTTTAGTGTGAATTTCATTCAAATGAGCTTTTAACCCTGCAAGGACTCCAAGAGAAGAAACTTCATTTTGAGGTCTCAGCATTACATTATTAAAAACCAGTTTACTTGCTGTTTCTCTTAGTTTCTTATTATCACCTACAATTATAAGCTTTCTGCCATCGCCCTCAGGATGCTCTTTATTCGTACACATTGAAATATCATTACCTCCATCGCAGGCAATAATTACATTTTCAGGGTCTATGTCCTTTTCCCTGCGAATATCTTTTAACAGAAAATTAACAGCATCTCCTTTATGAGCGATAGGCGAGGAAACCTCGAAAATCATACATGAATCTTCCCCTTTAAAAGGGTAGGGGCCAGTAATCAGATAATTCTTTTTTTCAATTTGATTGTGTTTTTTGAGTTCCTTTCTTAATTCATTCAAATACTCTTTTACCTGGATTTCACCCGGTAAGGGATTATTGCCTTCATGTTTTTCGGGAGTCCGATCAAATACACACATGGATTTTACAAACTCTCCCTGGCAATCTCCTTTGGGCTGCACAATATCCCCGGTAGGTACAATTTCCAGGTTTTTATATTTCTTTCCGACTTCCTGAATTGCTTTTTCTATAACTATCCCATTAAATCCGGTTGCCCTGTTTGCCTCTGCCCAGTCCGTATATTTTAATTCTTCCTGTCTCGGGTCGCCTTTATGTATCTCACTGCCGTTAACTGTTATACAATAATCAGGTTCCGGCATTTTAATACCTGCTTCTTCAAACCCGATCCCGGGCGGATTCATTATACTTTCTCCGTTTCTGGCTGTAGCATAGCCAAAAAGCAGATTAATTCCTCTGTCTTTAGCTTCTTGAATTAGTTTTATAAGCCCGTCTTTTAGCTTTCTTGCGCCGTCTATTGAGACAGGATTATTGTAGGGCAAGCTTTTTTCTCTATGATAAAAAGTTCCGTCAAAATCACACAAGAATAAAACACTGGTTGATCGTTGTTCCTGGCCTTTAAACACCGGAGTTAAGCGAGTTCTATTCGTAAACGGAGTATTAAAATTTATCACACTCATTTTTAAACTTCCTTTTATTAATGCACTATATTTGTTTAAAAAACTCTAAAAAAAATTTATTTATTGTGCCCTTAAAAAGAAATCAGGAAATGAACAAAATATTTAATGGCACAATGCGTAAGCAGAGAGCGTTTTTTAGGAAATCCGGCTCGGCCGGTTTTCCTAAAAATAAACTCATTTTACTATATCGGATAAAAAAATTACTGTTATTGATAAAAAAACTAAAATTATATAAGTGACAAAAAATTTGGAAAAATGCATGACACAAATAGTAAAAACACTATAGAAGTTTTAATCAGTCCTGTTTTAATTATTTTATTTAAAGGATCATAAAAAATTCTTTGTTTGTTTTTCAAAAGCTATTTTAAGCTCATAGCCTCTTTCATATCTTTTACAGCCCTGTCCATACCGGTTAATACAGCTCTGGAAATAATTGTATGCCCAATATTCAGTTCATAAATATCAGGAATATTCGGAAATCTTTTTACATTCCAGTAATTCAGCCCGTGTCCGGCATTAACTGTTAATCCAAGTTTATTAGCAATCTCAGCAGCCTGTTTAAGTTCATTAAAGACTTCATCTTCTTCCGGTGTATTAAAAACTTCGGAATATTTTCCTGTATGCAGTTCTATAACTTCCGCTCCGACTTCAAAAGAAGCCCTTACCTGTTCTTCCGTCGGGTCAATAAACAGGCTTATTATAATTCCTTTTTTCTTGAGCGGTTTTATATATTCCTGAAGGTAACTTTTTTGTTTCAAAACATCAAGTCCGCCTTCTGTGGTCAATTCTTCTCTTTTTTCCGGCACCAGGCATACGCTGTGCGGCTTAATTTCCAGTGCGATTTTTTGCATTTCATCTGTAGCCGCCATTTCCAGGTTTAGCCTTGTTTTTATAGTACGGCTTAATATTTTTACGTCCCTATCATTAATATGTCTTCGGTCTTCTCTGAGATGGACAGTTATGGAATCTGCCCCGGCAAGTTCTGCTATTGCTGCAGCGGCTACAGGATCCGGTTCAATTCCTCCTCTGGCCTGTCTTATAGTTGCAATGTGGTCTATATTTACTCCAAGTTTCATCTTTTTTCCACTCTTTAAAATAATTTCCGCCAGATTTTATTATAAATCAGAAAAAATAACTTTTTTATGACTTTTTATAAGAGAACTAACAAATAATTCGAATTGCTCTTTTTACTTGATTTTTAACACACAATCCAATTACATTATTAGCTAAATTCCTTAAAATGCCCACCCTGCCCACCCATAAGGTGGTCAAGCGGCTGCGCCGCTTGACAATTTTTTATAAATTTTAAGGAATTTAGAATCCGTCATAAGGAAGCTTGAAAAAATTTTTCGTCATCCCGCATATTGAAAATAATTATTGTTATACCGCTTCAAATAAATAATCTTAAAACGAGAAAAATTAGGTATTGGCGATATAGAGATCGGAGTTAACCAGCAATTCATATTAAATAATTTTTAAAACCTTTTAATCCTTATTTTTGATATCATAATTATTGATATGATAACTGAAATTTTCCGGTTACCATTAAAATATCAAACACTGAAAATATCTTAAAATCCGGTATGAACTCTAAAAATAAGGAAAATTCCAATGAGAATGACAAATTTATTTTTTACTACTTTAAGAGAAACCCCGGCTGACGCAGAAGTTGTAAGCCATCAGTTGATGGTAAGAGCCGGATATATAAGGAAACTTACAAGCGGAATCTATACTTATATGCCTCTTATGTGGCGTGTTATAAAGAAAATTTCTGACATTATAAGAGAAGAGATGGATGCAGCTGGCGCACAGGAAATATTAATGCCTATACTTCAGCCGGAAGAACTTTGGGAAGAATCAGGCAGGTGGGAAGCATACGGAAAAGAATTAATGCGTCTGGAAGACCGGCACGGCAGGCTTGCTGCTCTAGGGCCAACTCATGAAGAAATCATTACAGCTCTTGCCAGAGATGAAATAAGGTCATACAGGCAGCTTCCGGTTAACTTATATCAGATTCAGGATAAGTTCCGGGACGAAATCAGACCCCGTTTCGGACTTTTAAGAGGTAGAGAGTTTTTGATGAAGGATGCTTACAGCTTTGATGCTGATGAAGCAGGGCTGGAAGTGAATTATCAGAAAATGATTAAAGCATACACCAATATATTCAATAGGTGCGGACTGGAAACAAGAATGGTCCGCAGCGATAGTGGTGCAATAGGCGGCAGCGTAAGTCACGAATTTATGGTGCTTACCAGAACAAGCAGCGGAGAAAACGATGTACTATATTGTGACAGCTGTAATTATGCTGCCAACTCCAACCGTGCAGAATCCCGCATGCCAACAGCGCAAACCGATGGAGGATTTTCAGAATCAAAAGAAGTTGATACGCCGGGTATAAAGTCAATAGAAGATCTTGCAGACTTCTTTAAGATCGCCCCTTCAGCTATCTGTAAAACCCTTATCTATATTGTGGATAACAGGCCGGTTATGGCATTAATAAGGGGAGACAGAGCTGTTGAGGAAACAAAACTTAAAAATGCCTTTGGGGCAAATGATATACGTATCGCAAGCAATACTGAAATTGAGGAATTAACCCAAAAATTCGGGATTAATACGGAAGCCGGGTTTATAGGGCCTGCGGGAATTAATATTCAAACAGTCGGAGATGAGAGTATAAAGGGCTTAAAGAACTTTGTCGTGGGCATAAACAAAACCGATAAGCATTTGATAGGAGCAAACTGGAGTTCTGAACTCCAGGTTCCGCAAAAAATCGCTGATATCAGGCTTGCTTTTGAAGGTGATTTTTGTCCTGAATGCGAAGGAAAACTGGAAATCACAAAGGGTATTGAAGTTGGTAACATTTTTAAACTCGGCACAAAATATTCAGAAAAAATGAATGCAACCTTTACTAATGAAGACGGACAGGAAAAGCCGTTTATAATGGGCTGTTATGGTATAGGAGTTTCCAGAACAGCTGCAGCTGCAATTGAGAGATACCATGATAAGGATGGAATCCAATGGCCTATGTCTATTGCTCCTTATCAGGCAGTTGTTGTTCCTGTAAATGTTAATGATGAGCAGCAAATGACTGTAGCAGAAGAAATTTACAAAAAGCTTTGCGAGCAGAACGTAGAAACAATTATAGATGACAGGGATGAAAGACCAGGTGTTAAATTTAAAGACGCTGACTTGATGGGCTTCCCCGTAAGAATTACTGCTGGTAAAACTTTGGCTGAAGGAATGGTGGAAATTAAAATTCGAGCTACCGGAGAATTTTTTAAGATCCCCAAAGAAGAAGCTGTTGCAAAAGTAATGGAAATTATCGGCACTGACTTGCAAAAAGGCAACGCCAGGGATTTAGGATGCGTTAACCCCGGTTAAATAAATACAGTTAAATTAAATTAACCGAAGTTTCGGTTAAGGCAAAATCTTTTTATATTATAATTGTACATACGCTAAAAGTGGTTGAATAACTAAAATCTTTAGGCGATAGATATACTATATTAAGCCCCTAAAATTTAAATTAAAGGAAATTAAAACAAATGACACAGATCGAATCCGCAAGAAACAATGAATTGACCCCTGAACTCCGTGAAATTGCAGAAAAAGAAGGAATCTCCCCTCAGGAATTAATGCAGAAAGTGGCAGACGGAAGAGTTGTTGTATTAAAAAATATTAATCATAAGAATGTAATACCTATAGGTGTAGGGGAAGGTTTAACAATAAAGGTTAATGCCAATATAGGCACATCCCATCAAAGAAGCGGACTTGATGAAGAGCTAAAGAAACTTGAAATTGCAGAAAAAACCGGTGCGGATACTATAATGGACCTGTCCACCGGCGAAGATATTGATAGTACAAGAAAGTCTGTTATCCAGAAATCTTCAATCCCTGTAGGAACAGTTCCTGTATACCAGATAGGAATTGAAGCCATCAATAATCATGAATCTTTCATGGAAGTGGATAAAGACCAAATTTTACAGGTAATAGAAAATCACTGCCGGGACGGGGTTGATTTTATCACCGTACACTGCGGAGTTATAAGGGAAGTAGTAAAATGTCTTGAACAGAACCCCAGGGTAACAGGGATTGTAAGTAGAGGCGGTTCTATGCATGCTTCCTGGATAAAGAAACATAATAAAGAAAATCCTCTTTATGAGTATTATGATGAGCTTTTAGATATAGCAAAAACCTATGATACTACCCTTTCCCTCGGAGACGGATTAAGACCCGGGTGCGGAGCTGATGCAGGAGACAGGGCGCAGGTTATGGAAACCATTGTTCTTGGCGAACTGGTGCAAAGAGCAAAAAATGCAGGAGTACAGGCAATGGTGGAAGGACCCGGGCATGTGCCGTTTAACCTGATCGCCGGAATGATTGAAACTATAAAAAAACTTACTCATAATGCGCCTTTATATGTGCTCGGTCCATTAGTAACCGATATAGCACCGGGATATGACCATATAACCTCTGCAATAGGCGGAACTGCCGCAGCGGTAGCCGGGGCAGACTTCCTGTGTTATGTAACTCCGAGCGAACATCTTGGATTGCCGGATCTTGAGCAGGTTAAACAGGGAGTAATTGCTTCCAGAATTTCTGCGCATGCCGCTGATGTTGCAAAAGGTAGGCAGTCTTCTATAGAAAAAGACCGAATGATGTCTGTTGCAAGGATGAACCTTGACTGGCAGGAGCAGGCTAAATATGCGCTGGATAAGGATGTTTTTGAAAAAATTGACGACGGTAAGCCATGTACAATGTGTGGTGAATATTGCAGCATGAAGATTTTTAAGGAAACTGTTAAAGCATAGGCGCAACTTTAAAAACTGTTTTTAAAGTTGCGATATGGTTTTGTGGATTTAATCATCAGTATTTAAAAAAGGTTAACTATCCCTGCTCATCCGCAATCATAGCTAATTCCTGCCTGCTGACCGCCTTTAATCCCGGCCTGCGTTTATTAAATTGTCTCTGGACAGCAAAGGCTTCCTTTTCTAAAAGATTATTTTTATATGCTTTGTGGTTTATGTATATATGTTTATTTAAACCTGTATAATTGGAACTTGCTTCAAAATACCGGGCTGCCTGTTCAGCTTCCGGGGTACCTGATGCTATTTTGCCTTCCCGGTTAATTACTTTACGATAGAATTGTGAGTTTATTGTAGATTTTGTGCTCTTAAGACGTTTATTAGGTACTTCACCACATGCTTCTAAAATTATTTTAATCAGATCTTCCTGTATGGGTACATCACTATGGTCTTTAGACAATTTGCTTTTAACTTTTTTCAGGTACGCCAATTCTTCCTGCATTTTTTTCATATGAGTTTTTCCGTATAAAAAACGTACTATAGGTCTGAGGATTCTTTTAACAGGATTTTTAAAAGGCGTGGGATTGTTATATTTCTCAATTGCTGCTTCAACCCTATTTATTTGTGCCTGTATATTTTCGGGTCTACTTCTGTTAGCACCAGCCTGCTGTATTGCTTCAATGCCATAGCCCTCGGTTCTGGCAATTGTTTTATACTGTTCAAAATGCTTTAATTCATGCCTTAATACCCCATCGAAAAAATTTCTCCTAAAAGGAAAAATGTTAATTATGCCAATTTTTGAATCTGTATTAATAGTTATCTCTCCGGCTAATGGACTAAAAGTTCCTCCCTTACCCTCCATTTTTTTAAATTTGAGGGTGGGAAAGGTTTTTATGCCTAATTCCCTTGTATGCTGCCTGTAGGCAATCCTTAAATCAGCCTTGGTAAATTCAATTACCTTGTTCCATAACCCCGTGGTTTTTTTCAGCGTTCTCCATAACCTCCTGTTAAACATAGGTTTTAAACCGTTTCTGGTATATTTTGCCTGGCGCTCGACAGCGTTCAGTGCTTTAGGCGCAAAAGGAAGCGACAGGACAAGGTCAAGTCCGTCCCCGCCTATTTTTTTCAGGTCTTTTCTGACTTTATTGTGTTCACCGCTGCGCCCGTGTTTTATTGCGTTATAAGAATGATAAGCTGTCTTTCCTACAGCATAGCCCGCAAACAGGAGCGCAAGCCCTGCGGCTCCTGCTGAAGCTGTAATTCTGATAAGGGGCAGGGCAGTAAGAGCAGCGGTGGTAAATGCGATTACCCCTACAGTCTGTATCGGGTGTTTGACAATGGTTTTCACTACTTCCTTGGTCTTGTTCCAGAAACCACCCCCAACCAGCTTCATCCCTTCTTTAAAACCGACTTTTTCCCCTTTGCCGGGGGAAGTTATGGCAGCCTGATCACTTGTATGAATACGCTCCGAATTGTTTTTGCCTGTATTATTAGGGACAACTTGCCCGGACTGTTTTGCAGGGAGGCTGTCTTTGTTTATGTTTTTAAATGCAGGTATTTGATTAATTTGCGTTGACAATGCAATAATTCCTTCTTTTTTGCATATAGAGTGAAAACATATAAAACTCAAAAATTGCCATTGAACTGAAAACTTTTTATTATTTTTGAGTCAGATATAATTAAGTAGGGCAAAATAAACTATAAAAATGATTGGAGAAAAGCAGTTAGAAAACCTGGAAACTATGAAAAAGGCTGTTGAAGTAGAGGTAAAGCACAACTACATCAACATCCCCGGCAAGACCTGCGTTTTTTCAAAATTTATGCTCGGTGAAATCCACAAGCTAAGCAGGGAATTCCCGGAAAACCCTGCGTGGAAGAACCTTTATGAAATTTTTCAGACTTATCCCACAGCAGGGCTTAATACCCGGATGAAAATCATAAAACAACTCGCCAAAAACCTCAAAAACCCGCAGGGCGAGCCTGAATCCGAGAAAAAACCTTCATCGCAGGAATTCAGCAAAAACCCGGAAGAAGTTGATGTAATGTATGTAAAGGGCGTGGGGCCAAAAGTCGGGGCTTTGCTTAATAAAATGGGTATATTTACCGCAAATGACCTCCTGCATTACTACCCCCGTAAGCATCTCGACTATGCCACCAGGACCCCGATCAGCCAGCTGGCAATTGGCGAGGATGTTACGGTTTTCGGCAGGATTGTCTCCACCACGCATTTTACCAGCAAAAAACGCTCCAACCTGACAATTTTTACTGTAACTATTTCTGATGACACCGGCACGCTTGCTATAAACAGGTTTTTTGGCAAGACAAGCAGGTATATAATTGAAAGATACAAATCACAATTCCCCAAGGGTTCGAATATAATTGTTTCCGGCACGGTAAAACTTGACGATTACAACGGCAGGCTTACTATAGACAGCCCGGAGATGGAGGCAATCAGCGGCAGTCTTGACGAAGTAGATTCTCTTCACCTGAACCGTATTGTACCTGTATATACAGTAACCGAAAATTTAAACATAAAAACCCTGAGACGGGCAATTCATAACGCTATTGAACTGTACAGCCCGAAAATTGAAGACCCTATACCTGAGGAGATAAGAAAAAAATACACCCTGATGGAAAAAAAGCGTGCGGTTCAGCAGATTCACTTCCCTGATTCCGGCAAAAACCTCCACGAAGCAAGAAAGCGGATTGTATTTGAGGAATTTTTCCTTATGCAGCTGCGGCTTGCCCTGATAAGAAAGAAAAACAAAACCGAGGTTGAAGGGCTTCAATTTCGGGTTAAAGAGGGCGGGCTTACTGATAAATTCATAAAATCCCTACCATTTGAGCTTACCAATTCCCAAAAAGAAGCGTTTGACGAAATCCTTGCTGATATACAAAAACCGGAACCAATGCGCAGGCTTTTACAGGGGGACGTGGGAAGCGGTAAAACCGTGGTTGCGTGTATGGCACTATTAACTGCAGTAGATAACGGTTATCAGAGCGCAATTATGGCACCGACAGAAATTCTTGCGGAACAGCATTACAAAAATTTCATTAACTGGCTGACCCCGCTGGGCTTGAGCGTAGGGTTTTTTGTGGGCAAACACGGGGCAAAAACCCGCAGGGAGATGCAGCAGAACCTTAAAAACGGTCAGATAAACGTTGCCATAGGAACACATGCCCTGATCCAGGAAGCGATAGAGTTTAATAATCTGGGGCTGGTGGTGATTGACGAGCAGCATAGGTTCGGAGTAAAGCAACGTGCGGAGTTGAAAAACAAAGGCGGAAACCCGGAACTTCTTGCGATGACCGCAACACCTATCCCAAGAACACTTGCCCTGACGCTTCATGGGGATATGGATATTACTATTATAAACGAACTTCCGCCGGGCAGAAAGCCTGTTAAAACAGCATTAATAAGCTCTTCAGAACGCAAAAAAGCATATACCCTGATTAACCGGGAAGTTGAAGCCGGACGGCAGGCTTATGTGGTTTTCCCGCTTATAGAAGAATCGGAAACCTTATCCGCAAAAGCCGCCACAAAAGAAGCGAAACGGCTTCAGGAATCTGTATTTCCTGAGCTGAATATCGGATTAGTTCACGGGAAACTTCCTGCTGCTGAGAAAGACCGGATCATGGACGAGTTCCGGGCGGGCAAGTATCACATTCTGGTAAGTACAACAGTCATAGAGGTTGGTGTGGATGTGCCCAACGCAACGGTGATGATGATTGAAAACTGCGAAAGGTTTGGCCTGTCGCAGCTGCACCAGCTAAGAGGTCGTGTGGGAAGAGGCTCTGACCAGGCATTTTGTGTTCTGGTAGCTGATACCCGTTCTGCTGAGACCAGAGAGCGGCTTAATGTAATGACCCAGACAAATGACGGGTTTGTTATAGCGGAAAGTGATCTTAAAATTCGTGGCCCCGGAGAAATTATGGGAACAAGACAGAGCGGGCTGCCGGATTTAATACTGGCTGACCTGGTTCATGACGCAGGAATCCTTGAAATTGCAAGGGAAGCGTCGTTTGAATTTGCAAAAACACAGGATATTGAGAAATATCCTGTGTTAAATAAAATTATTGATAAAAACTCTCTTGAAATCGAGCTTTAAATTACTTTTTTCTTCTTCTGATACCAGCTAAACCGGCAAGGCTCATTAAACCAAGAGCAACACTTGTCGGCTCAGGAACCGGTGTATATTCCAGATCGTCCATACCAAAATAAAAGTTATCTGGTTGAAATGTAATGGAAGATACGTATTTTTCAAAGTTAAAAACTACCGGCGTTTGTATGCCAAACCCATCATCATCTGTTTCAAGAGCAATATAATTACTTAATGAAAATGTAGTTCCATCGCTGTAAATACCACTTATAGAGATGACATTTGGTGATAAAATTTCAAAAGGTGTAGTAAAATTCCCTCCTATAAGATTTACAGGGTTATCAAAAGTTATTGATACATCATCACCAAAAAAATTTACAGCAAATTGGGTTCCAGAAGATACAGCAGGGATATACTCAGGGTAAGAAGGATTATCAAAAACGTATGGATCCATTACATGAAAATCTGTCCAATGGGCATTTGCGTAGTAATCTAACTGCACTACTCCATCAGGACTTGTATCCACGTCTTCAAAATCAATAATAACAGCTTTTGCTCCGCTGGAAAAAGCCAAAAAACCGATTAAAATTGCGATAAAACCAAATTTTTTCATCTTGATATTTGCCTCATTTTATTCTTAAATAAATTATTTCTTCTTTTTATACATGGGATATCTTTAGTTGATTTTAGTATAAATAAAACACAATTAAATTAAAAGTTAAATTTTTATGAAAATTTACAATTACATTAAAATAAGTAAGTATTATTTTTGTGTTTCCACTATAATTAACTTGAATTTATAGTAATGAATAAAGGCAGAAAAATAATTAAATATACAGGAGTTTGAGAATGGAATTAAGAGTTAAAACAATACTACTTTCTTTAGTATTTTTATTTTGTTTTAATCCGGCAAACGCACAAACCGTACCGCCTAAAGAGGTTGAAGCCGGTACAATAAATAAGGATATCGAAGAAAAAAAATACCACAGGGATCTTGTTGACGAAAAAGAAAAAGAGGAAAAACAGACTGACGAGCAGGAAGCCAGACTGAAAATGAACGTGGAAGAATACGAAAAGCTTCCCGCAGAAGTAAAAAAAACAGGATTTATATTAAAGGAAATTGATTATCAGGGCAACACAGTATTTACTGATGAAGAACTTGATAAAATAAGTGCGGAATACTTTGATACATTCGTAACCCTGGATGACCTCAGGGCTATAATGAATGAAATAACCGGATATTACAATAATGAAGGCTACATAACCTCCTTCGCATACCTGCCTGCCCAGGGTATTCAGGATGGAAGAGTCAAGCTTTCCGTTGTAGAAGGAAAAATTTCCAGAGTAAAAGTAAAAGGCAATAAATGGGCAAGAGACAGCTATTTAAAAAACAATATTTTAAAAGCAAACGGCGTTAAAGAAGGAAAAGTACTAAATGTATCAAACCTGAGAAAAACACTTGGTAAAATTAATGAAACTGATTATTTAAAAGGAAGAGTAATTCTTAATAAAGGTGATACGATCGAATCCTCAGAAATAATACTGGATGTGGAAGACAGATTTCCTATAGATGTAAGGGCAGGCTGGAACAACCAGGGCCGTGAGCTTATCGGTAAGCAAAGAGCTGTTCTGACCCTCGGCAATGAAAACATTACAGGTTACGGCGACAGGGCATACGCAAGCACAATTTTTGCCCGTGATACCTTTGGCGTAGCCACAGATTATTTCTTACCGCTGGGACCATACGGAACAGAACTAAGGGTCGGATACGGCTATACAGACCTCGAAGTCGGTAAAGTATTTAAAACCCAGGGTTTCCGGGGCGAATCACACGGGTTAAGCACCAGCATTCTCCAGCCCATCTATGAAGGGGAAACCACAAAATTAACCTCTGATTTTACTCTTGATGCCCTGAGGGCCAAAACATTCACCAATAATTCCACTTTATATGAAAAATATAACTTAAGAGCCTTTAGATTCGGTCTTAACGGAATTAAAGACGATTCATCAGGAAGATGGGTTTCAAGATTTGAATTAAGTACTGGTTTGCCAATCATGGGAGCAACCACAGAACAGGTCAGAACAGGCGGTTCAAGTAAGTTTTTCAGGCTTAACCCAAGTTTGATAAGGATTCAGTCATTACCTTACGAAGTAACAGGCCTTTTCAAATTAGCCGGACAATATGCGCCAAGCAGGCTGCTAACAGTTGAACAGCTGCAAATGGGCGGAATGAATACTGTAAGAGGTTACAGGGAAGGTACATTATTTGCGCATTCAGGATATTTCCTGACAGCGGAATTCAGAAGACCAATCCCATACCTTCCGGATTATAAATATTTACCTTTAAAAGACAGGGTGCAACTGGCTGCATTTTATGACCAGGGGCTTGGAAAAGTCAGAGGACAAACTATTACATCTGATAATTTCCTTCACAGCGTAGGCTTTGGCTTCAGAATCAGGCTGACAGAGTATTTAAATGCGAATCTTGACTTTGGCTTCCCCATCGGAGGCAGTGTTACCGGAAGGGAAAAAGACCCTCTAAGGTTCCATTTCCGTATTACATCCGATATTATATAAAAGTTGTAAAAAATTATTACATTTTTATATAAAAACTGACAAAAATAAATTTTAAAAGTTTTAAAACAAATATATACAAAAATAAATTAAGTAGTGTAAATATCGTGTGGAATTAGAAAGGAAAAAATTATGAATAAAAATAGAATGAAATCCATATTATTAAGTACAGTAATAGCATTTACAGTATCAGGTATGGCTGTACATGCGGGTGAGGTGCCTCCCGGATATAAGCTTGGCCCATATGGACTGGTTAAAATACCTGAGCCAACTCCTACACCAACAACCAACCCTGCGGACCCGTTGATCCCGCTAAACGAGCAGCGTGCAGGTAAGGAGCTTGCTCCTACAAGCGCAAATCCTGATATTACTTTTAACATGGGCTACAACCTCGCCGGAAAGCAAATGGAAATTACTCCTCTGGAAAAAACACAGATCGTAAATAACCTTGATACTGAAGTGTTTTCAGAAAACAGCGTAGGCGCTATAGCAATTAATGATACTACTGACCGCTCAATAATCGCTGTTAATGAGTTCACACCGGTCGGTGCCGCTTCCCAGGTAGGTAATAAAGACCTTGAATCAGGAAATTTTGAGTTTGTAATTTCAGAACCCGTAGTTGAGTAAGCATAAATTATAGATATAAACTTAAAAGCCCCTTTTAAAAGGGGCTTTTCACGTAATTATATTCCAAAACCAGGGGAATATTCGGGTAATCCTTTATATCCGGCATTAGCATACACTTCTTTTGATATCAAAGCAGTTGTATAGTTTGCCTTAACATACATTTTTTCAAGAGTGTTTAGTCTTTCGACCAGAGGATATTTATTCAGGCTGTCTTTATTCAATTCAGGATATGCTTCTTTAAATGATTTCCAGGTTGTGGCTTCTGCTGTCCATGCTGCTACTTCTTCCTGATAAGATGATTGTGCATCCTGATGAATAACTTCGTGGGAGAGGAGGGATGCTATTGCTTCAGCCGGGGCGCCTTTGTGGACTGTGTTGATAAAGATAAAGAGCCTGCCGCTTTTTTTATGTATACAGGTAAGCGCATCATACTTTCTGTATGTAAAATTCATTTGTGAAAGGTCATAAAACCTTATTGTAATAGGCTTTTGGGTTAAGTTATCGCCAAAAATTGTATTAAAAGTTTTCTCTGTAGCTTTGTTGTGATTTTTCAGCAAATCAAGAGCTTTTATTATTTCAGGAGCGCTTGTAACTGCAGAATAATCATAGGCCGCAGCCTGGACTGGAAATAAAAAACATGCAAGTAACGTTATTAATAAAAAACGCATTAAAAATCTCCCTTAGACGACGAAACTGAATCTCAAAAGGTTTTTAATTTATATTTGTTTTTAAGCGGAGCTTTTAAGAAGAAGAATTGAAATTTTGTAATGTGTTCTGTTGTTGATAATCTCGGTTATCTGTTAAATATTGTGTACAAATAAGTTATCGGGATATTCTTTTTATTGCTTGATAAATATTTAGCAATATCCGAAATTTCGTTAAAAAAGTTTACAATTTGTTTTTGGCATGAACTTTTTTCCATGCCAAAATTCCCGTATAACGGTAAATTCGGACTATATGCATCCACTTGTGGCACATAAGGTCTAAACTTAAACTGTGTGTTAAAATAGGCCTAATTAAACGGGAAGGTAAAAAGGTTTATGAAACTGGTTCACCTTGCAGACCTGCATATTGGTTATCGGGCATATAATAAACTTACTTCAAAAGGTTTGAATGTAAGGGAAAGAGATGTTATAAAAGCTTTTAAAGAGTCTCTTGACAGGATTGTGGAGATTAACCCTGACCTAATCCTTATAGCAGGGGATGTTTTTCATCGTCCAAGACCTGGTAATACAAGTATTTACCTTACAATCAAGTTTCTTCTGGAATTCAGGACAAAATGCAATGCCCCGATAGTTATAATTTCAGGTAACCACGAGGCTTCAAAATCCCTGGAAAATGAAAACATTCTCAGGGTTATTGAAACCACAGTGCCGAATGTTAAGGTCATTGACAGGCAAATTGAACAGTATGTTATTGAGCCTCTAAGAGTAAGTATATTAGGAGTACCTTATAATGCCCTATGTGATTTTGAAAAAACCTCCCTCGTCCCTGATAACAACTACCGCTACAATGTTTTATTAATTCACGGTTCTTATGAAAGTATAAAATGCCCGGAACTTGATACCCATGGACAGGCAAGTTTAATTAATGCAGAGAATATCGGCCAGTCAAAATGGGATTATGTTGCTCTGGGACATTATCATAAGTATACAAAACTTGCGGAAAATACTTATTACGCAGGAGCTATCGAAAGGACAAGCTCAAATATCTGGCAGGAAGCGCTTGATCCTAAAGGGTTTATCGAATATAACCTTGAGACAGGCGAAGAAAGATTCCACCAGCTTGAAACTCCTAGAAAAGTTGTGGATATAAAAAAAATTGACGTGAATAACCTTACATCCGAAGAGATTAATCTGAGAATTGAAGAAGAAATATCCCGGATAAATGATATTGAGGATTCCATAATAAGGTTAACGCTGGAAAATATTGATAACAATGCTATAAGAAACCTTGATTACTCCAAATTAAGATCATTCAGGAAAAAAGCCATCCACTTCAGGCTGAATTTTATCAAAAAAGATTCGGTTTCAGATGAAAGAGAAAACACTTTACAGGAAGGCAAAGATATTTTTCAGTATTTTGAGGAAGATTTAAAAGCGTTTGAGCTGGCAGCAGGACTGGATAAAAAAAGGTTTAATGACCTGGCTAAAAATTATCTTTATGCTTCTATTCAGGTTTAATTAAATTATAAGGGAATTGAACTGAAAGGTTTTCTTAGGAATACTAGAAAACAAGAGGATTTCTTTTATGGGCATGCTTGATTGATGAAATTTAAACAGCATATTAGTTTAATACTGCTAATTTTTTTTTTGTCAGCAAGGTTTAATTTATGGACAGACAAGAGGAGTTTTGTTTTTAAACCAGGCTCTTACTTCTGCCTTCCAGAATAACCCGGACATTCTTCTGGAAAGGGGGAAGGTGGAAACTGCCGGATTGGGGGTTGAATCAGAGGCAAATGTCCTGAATCCGTTTTTTCTATTCGATGCTGATACAGCTGATAAAACTTATAATTTCGGACTGCAAAAAGCTTTTGAAACAGGCGGGTTAGGTAAAATCAGAAAAAAAATCCAGGAAAAAAGAAAAGAACTTCAAAAGGCTCGATTGCAAGAGAGGGTGATTGCCCTGGAAGAAAAGGTTATAAAGGCTTTTACACAGGTTTATATAAATCAGGAAAAAATAAAACTTCTGGAAGAGACTTTTAAATATATTAAAAAAAGCCGGGAAGAAATAGAGGATTTACCTGAAGAAGAAGAGCTGCTTACGGAAGTGGAGTTACTTGATATTAAACAGCGCCTTGAAGATGCAAGAATTGAAATAGAAAAAGCCAGGCTGGCATTGGAGGAATTGCTTGGAGAAAAAGTGGAAAGGGATTCCAGGTTAGGCGATCCCAGGAATCTTGACATCAAGGAAAATATGGGCAAGGTAGAACTTATTCAAAAAGCTCTTAAGGAAAATTCTAAAATAATAGAAAACGAAAGCCTGTTGGAAATAGCTCAGTTACAAAAAAATCTTGCCAAAGCTGACTATTGGCCCCTTATAATAGCTGATGCCGGAGCTGAAATTGATTTTGATGAAAAAAGTACAGGTGTTTTTTTCGGACTGGATATAGAGCTTCCTGTTATGGGATTAGAAAAAAAACAGGTTAAAATTGCAGAAAAGAGGATTGAACAGGTAAAAGAAAACAGAAAAATTATTGAGTCTGAAATCAGACTGAAAATCAGCGAAAATTATGAACTGTATAAATTCACCCAAAAACGTCTTGAAGAGTATGACCAGGAATACCTTCCCAAAGTGGAGAAATTAATCGTTAAAATTCGAGAAAAATACAGTAAAAACGAAATTTCTTTTAAAGATCTTTTGAAGGCTGAGGAATCAAAAATTGAAGTTCAAAATAATTATTTTGATGCTCTTATAGATTTTAAAAACGCTTTTAGTGATCTTGAAAAAGCAGTAGGAATAAGTCTGGCAAAAGACTTGGCTAAATTTGAGATTGGCGAGCTGGGATCAACAGGAACATCAGTACCAGAGTACCAGCTGGAGTCGGACCCCTACATAAAACTTCAAGAAGCGTATTAATTATATTGATTATTTAAGCTCTATGTTTATAGTTGTTTCAGGAGGAATTTCCTCAGAGGTTTCTTCTTCGCTTTCTTCTTCCTCGATCACTTCTTCTGATTCAAGGGAATTTGTCCTGATAGATTCAGTGGTGGATTTACTTTTCTTAACTAATTTTTCCTTTGTTTCTTTAACCTGTCTGTCGAGCCTGTCAGAAAGAAGATCTATTGCGGCATACATGGTTTCTGCATCTTCTTTAATTTTAATAACAGAACCATTTAAAAAACAGGTTGATTCCGCTATACAGTTTTTCTTAACGCTTGGGTTCCTGGTAACGCTTAGTGTTACCTTCACGTTTATAATTTGTCCGTTGTGTTTTATTACCTTGTCGAACTTTTCATTAACATAGTCTCTTATAGCATCGGTGATATCAATGTTTTTACCGTTAAGAGTCAGCTGCATATATTTTCTCCTATGTGACCTATTTTTCTAGTATTATATTAGTATATCGGATTTTTGTATTAGTTTAAACCTAGTTTAATGTAATTTTAAGTTTTCGCATTTTATATAATTTTTTTAATTAAAATTAGCTTATTGTATCTTTATCTGTAAAAATGCTATTTATTTTAGACAATAATAATAATTTACTGACGGAAGATTAATTAAATTTTTATAATCTATTATAGAAAATAAAAATGTTTAAAGAGGACGCTGTGACTAATAGAAAAAAATTGTTAAATGAATTTTATTCCTTTTTGGATAGAGAAGGATTGGACTTTTTTATTATTAATTCCACAGATGAATATCTGAATGAATATATTGAACTTGAAAACAACCCCCGTTACCTTTTAACCGGATTTTCCGGATCTACAGGCGATGTGATAGTTAGTCAGGGGCAGGCATTTTTGTTTGTTGACGGAAGATATCACCTTCAGGCAGAAGGAGAAGTTGACCCGGACTTAATTACAGTCATAAAAGTAGGCCTGGCTAAACCGCCACAGAAGGCCCTTTATGAAAAATTGGCAGAATTATCTAATATTCAGACCAATATAGGAATTGTTTCTTCCAGGACAAGTTGCGCCGGATTTAAGGAATTGCTGAAAACTCTTGAAGAAAAGAAAAACGTTAAAATTGTTGAATACGAACAAGACCCGGTTTTCAAGATGACTGGTGTTCAAGAGAAATTCGGGGAAAAAGAAAATTTAAGGTATATTCCTGTTGAAATCAGCGGAAAAACCCCTTCTGAAAAGCTGGAATGTGTAAGAAATTTCAACAGGGAAAACGAGATTGACCTGCTTTTAATTACTGATCTTCCTGATATAGCATATTTAACTAACTTGCGGGGCATGGAAATCCCTTACAGCTCTTGTTTTAAAGCAAAAGCACTGGTTTATAAAGACAGGGCATATATTTTTACTGATATGGAAAAATTGCCCCCTGAGGTTAAAATAAACATTAATGATGTGTTTATATTCAAGAATGAAAGCGAATTTGAATATTTTATAGATGAACTGGCAAAAACAGAACAGGTTTCCAGCGTATATTACCATCCAAGATCAACTACACTTGCTGTTTTTAGAAAAATTGAAAAACTGTCAGACAAGATAGTTGAGGTAAAAGACAGTTTTATTTCTTCTTTAAAAGCAATTAAAAACGACCAGGAGCTGGAACATTTCAGGGAATGCTTTCTCAAAACCGACATTGTAGTTAACAGGACAATATGCTGGATTGAGCAGAGCCTTGATCGGGGGAAGAAAATTTCCGAAAAAGAGCTTTCAGATAAAGTGAAGAGCCTTTTCAGGGAGGAAGGAGCAGTGGGGTTAAGTTTTGAAGTACTGACCGCCTGCGGGGAAAACACAGCTTTTATACATTATACTCATCCCAGCCCGGAAAAGATTATTAAAAAAGAGGATTTAATACTTCTTGACTGCGGAGCTTTCTTTGAGGGAGGTTATGCAACTGACCAGACCAGGACATTCCTTGCCGGAGGAAGCGGTACACAGGCAACTGAGCTGCAAAAACATGTGTATACTTCTGTTTTAAAAGGTTTCCTGACGGGAATCAATTATGAAATAACCGAAACCACGACAGGCTATGATCTTGATATGGCGGTAAGAAAAGTTGTAGACGCCAGCAAGCCCGAGGAGTTTAATTTTGCGCACGCAACAGGGCATGGCGTGGGAATCACCGTACACGAATCCCCTCCCAAGATCGGGCCGTCAGAGCATTCCAAAATTCTTCTCAGGGAAGGAATGGTGTTTACGGTGGAGCCCGGGCTTTATAACGAAACCTGGGGCGGTGTCCGCATAGAAAACACTGTTACTGCGGTTAAGAAGGACGGAAAGATTGAAATCATTACTCTTACCAGAGCCCCGCTGGATGAGAACCTTATAAACTATGATATGCTAACAGATCAGGAAAAATCATGGCTGGAAAAATACAATAAATCAAAAATAGGGTAGGATAAAATGTCGGAAACTATAAGGAATTTCAAAGAAAATTATCAGGAATATATAGACAGGGAAATATTTCCTCACCTTTTAAATATCGATCAATTCAGGAAAAAATACTTAAAAGACTTTATTGTAACTGTAATAGTTATATTGGCAACAATAGCAGGAATTATATATTATTTAATCACGTCCGAAACAGAAATAAACAACTTTATATTCGGAATCCTCGTTTTTATCGGACTTGTTATGATTTTAGCGGTTTATACCCCAATAGGGATGTACCAGAGAAAGACAAAGGGTTCTATAATGCCTCGAATAACAGCGTTTTTTGAAGGACTGGAGCATAAACAGGGAAATATTGTTTTTACCTGTATACCCAATGAAATCATCAGGAATTCGCAAATAATCCCTAAATTTGACCTTCATAACTGCGATGACAGCATAACCGGCAGCTATAAAGGTGTGACCATTAATATAGAGGAAACCAGTCTGATAAAAACATCCCACATGGCAGGCAGGCAAAGAAGAATACCTGTGTTTAAAGGGCTGATAATACAACTGAAAACAGATAAGCAGTTCAATGGAAAAACAATTATACTAAAAGATTTAGGCATCATAAACAACTTTTTAAAAGACAAAGCAAGGAAATTACAAAATATAAAATTGCAAAATCATGAATTCGAGAAGAAATTTGAAGTTTATACCAGTGATCAACAGGAGGCACAGGATATTTTAACTGATAATTTTATGCAGGACCTGCAAAAAATGTCCGAGCTTTTTGAGAACGCAAAATTACAAATGAGCCTGTTTGATAATAATCTGTTTATCGCCATAAACATAAATAAAAACCTGTTTGAACCCGCTTCCCTGTTTAAATCAGCCCTTGATACCGAGCGGGTTGAGTTGGTTTTCAGGGAAATAATCCAGATTTTGAACATGATAGAAATTTTGAAACAAAACGAAAAAATAGGTATTTAAATGGAGCAGATATCGAGTGTTCAAAACCCTATAATAAAGATGGTCGCCTCTCTTCACCGAAAAAAAAACCGGCAGGAAGCAGGCCTGTTTATAATAGAAGGGTTTAAGGGCGTGGAAGACGCTCTTAGATATGGCATTAAGATTACACATATTTTTATAAACCAGTCAGCAATGGAAAAAACTGTTGGTTTCCCGCAAAATATCGTCTATCAGGTTAATGAAAAGGTTTTAAAGAAAATATCCGCCACAGACAGTCCCTGTGAAGTTATGGCAGTGGCAAAGCAGTTTCAATACAGAACAGAAGATTTAGTTAAAGAAGAAAACTCTCTGGTTATAGTACTGGAAGATATAAAAGACTCTGGAAACCTGGGTACTATAATAAGAACATCAAAAGCAGCAGGGGTGTCAGGCATTATACTTACCGGCAATTCTGCTGATATTTTTAATCCAAAGACAGTTCGCTCCTCTGCGGGAAATTTATGGAAAATTCCTATACTATACCTTGAGGATAAAACTGCTTTAAAACAAACTCTTAAGAGCCACAAAGATTTTCAGTTTATCAGCACTGTAGTTACAGAAAATACCAAAAATTATTTTGAAATTGACTATAAAATCCCGTCAGTGGTTATGTTTGGCTCGGAAGCAAAAGGATTATCAGAAGAATTAATAAACCAGTCGGATTTAAGCGTAAAAATCCCCATGCACAGCGAAGTTGAATCGCTGAACCTCAGCGTTTCAGCCGGAGTAATTTTATATGAGGCCTTTTTACAGAAAAATTTCCCTGCAATCAGATAAGAAGCCTATACCTTATGTTTAAGATGACTGGTGAGACGGTATAAAGTCCGGGATTTGTCGTATTTATCCAGATGCACATTAACTATGGAATAGCTGTCCAGGTTATTCATCGCTGAAACAATTGCCAGTTCAAGATCTTCTTCTGTGGAAACCTCGAACCCGTTTCCGCAGCCGAGAATTTCCGGCCAGCGGTGGTAGTTCCAGTTGTTTATATCGTTATACGTACCATCTTTTAAGTATCTCTGTGTAGTATAGCCCCGGTTATTCATAACAAAAATAACGGGATTAAGCCCCAACCTTGCTATAGTGGACAATTCCGGACCTGTCATCTGAAAAGCACCGTCGCCTACAACCACTATTGGTCGGAAATCAGGCTTGGCAACCTGTGCTCCGATACTTGCAGGAACAGCATAACCCATGGAGGTATAATACGCAGGGCCAAGATAGCAGGAGTTTCTTGGGATTTTCAGATCAACTGAGCCAAACAGGCTGTCGCCTACATCGCATATAACCGTAGAATTTTCCGGAATAACTTCATTGAGCTTGTCAAAAAAGCGGGTAATGGTTATAGGAGCATTGTTTTGGGATGTATACGATTCTTTTTCAGTTTTAATCACTGAAGCAGGTTTTTTATAGTTTTCCAGCATATCAGAAAATTTTCTGATATATTCTTTAAGATTAACGCCCTTATAATAATGGTGTTTTATGCAAAGTTGGTCTGCGGTAGCGTATATGGTCCTGGAAATATCCAGCTGGGCAGTACCAAGGTTAGTGTCAGTCATTAATGCGCCGAAAATAATTATACAATCGCTGGTTTCTATAAGCTCTTGAACTGTTTCATCCCCGATTTTTCCCATATATACCCCGGCAAACTGCGGATGTGATTCGTCTATAATTGACTTGCCAAGGATTGTGGTTACATAGGGATAGCCGGATTTTTCCAGAAGGTCGGTAAATTCCTGTTCAAGCCCGTACCTGCGGATTTCAACACCGCCTATAATTACCGGGTTCTTAGCGTTTTTGACCATATCCACAGATTCAGACAATGCTTCTTCCAGAACAGCAGGGTTGGGCGCACAGATTATTTCCTGTTTTGTTTGGGGGACAAGACAGTTTTCATGCAGCATGTCCCTTGGCAATTCAATATAAACCGGCCTTTTATGGTCAATACAGTCCTTAATCACCCGGTCAACCTCAAACGGGGCATTATGCGGATCATTGAGCCTCGCCTGGGAAACGGTTATTTCCTTGAAAATGTTTAACTGAGAATCATAATCCCTTATGGAGTGGTGTAAAAGGTAATCACTGTCATACTCGCAAATCCCCGGAGCGCCGCTTATCACTATTAGGGGGGCTTTTTCCGCATAAGCACCCGCTACTGCATTAACTGTGTTCAATCCGCCTACACAGTAAGTTACGCAAAGAGCTCCGATTCCGTGCAACCTGGCATATGCGTCCGCCGCAAAAGCAGCTCCCTGTTCAGTGCAGGGGATTATGGTGTTTATATCGCTTTTTTCTATTTCGCTGAAAAAATTTATTACATAATCGCCGGGTATTCCGAATATGTTATCAACACCGGCTTCTTTTAGTTTTTTTAATAAGTAATTTCCTATGGTGGTAATTTTTCCGGGTATTAAATTGCTCATAATCAATTCTCACGGTTTTAACACTTACAATAACATACCATCAGATTAAAAATATTGACAGGTTGACTTAAATTATTAATTATTAATGGTCTTAATAAGTTTCCGTTAAATACTTTCGCAAAATTTTCAAAAACCTTGCCTGCCCACCTGCTTCCCTAATCGATATGCATGAGCAGAAAGTGACGTTTTCTTAAAGCAGGGCTTTGCCCGGCTTAAGCGGGAGCATAGCCTCATTCATGCCGGTTTTCCTAAAAACGAACTCATTTCACTATAACATAAATCGGTATAACTATATTGAGCCGGTTAATGATATTATTAATGAAATCATGTTATTGGATGTTCCTGAGCAATACAAATTATCTGATAATCGTACTAAAGCAATAATAAAGATAATTAAGAAAAGAAAATTTGGCTGAGTTGGTAGAAAATGTGCACATTTAATACTGATAAAATTTATCTTACCTGGAGAAAAGGTGCCGGATATTTAAAACACATAGTTGGTGTTTTATATAAACACGAAAATAATGGTTTTTATTTCAGGTATTTTGACAAAGATAGTTTGGATAAGGCAAAGCAGGACGGTTTTCTAAACTATCCGAGTTTTCCGGATTATGAGGAAATCTATCAGGATGCTCTTGAGGTCTTTAAAAGAAGATTACCAAATCCGACAAGGCATGATTATGATGATTTTTTAGATTACTGGTGCGCTAAGGATTATAAGGATGACTATTTTGCATTATTGGGATTAACAGGAGCAAAACTACAAACTGATAATTTTGAGGTTATTGCCCCCCATTATGAGGTCCCGGCTGTGTTTTATACGGAACTTGCCGGATTGCATCATATTAATGAGGATGCTTTACTTGCCCTGAGGGAATGGAACATTAATGAAAATAACGATTTGATGTACTTGAATGCTGAACCTGATAATCAGCTTGACGATAGTGCAGTTAAAGTTTTTTACAAAGATTTTCATGTCGGTTATATTAAAATTATCCACAACTACAATATTTCAAAAGCAATAAATGAAAATTTGAATACAAAAACCACAGTTAAAAATATTATAAAAAATGGAATGATTAAAGAAGTATTATTAAGGATAGAAATAAATGAACCCTAATATTCCGGGACAGCAGATACAGACGAGAAAAGCGCTGCTTGTTTTTCTAAAGGTGGTTGCGCCTCCTATGGTGCTTTATGTTGATAACCCTGAAGAAACCTACGCTGAAATCAGGAAAATAATTGCCGGGGCTCACCAGCAGGCGCCAAAACTGGTTGAAAAATTCGGAAAAGGCCCGCTAAAAAAGATTTCTGTACTGGATACCCAGATTGCAGGAGTGGCAATTCAGGAAGAGCCGGCTTCTTAACGCCCGGCAAAATTCCTCCGGATTTCCTCAAGGCTATCTCCGCCAAATTTCTCCAGAAAAGCATCAACCAGGGCTATGGCAACCATAGCTTCGCCTACCACACTGGCTGCGGCCACAGCACAGACATCTGACCTTTCATAATGCGCAATATGCTCTTTTCCTGTTTCGATATCCACCGAAGACAGGGGCTTTTTTAGAGTGGGAATAGCTTTCATGGCTGCTCTTACCACCACCGGCATGCCGTTTGTCATACCGCCTTCAATACCCCCGGCGTTATTGGATTTCCTAAGATAATGACCGGTCTTATCAGGATAAATCTCATCATGCATTTCAGACCCCGGAAGCTCCCCGACTTCCTCTGCTGCACCTATGCCAACTGACTTAATCGCAGGAATACTCATCATCACCTGAGCAATCCTGCCATCAAGCCGCCTGTCCCAATGCACAAAGCTTCCCAACCCTACCGGGAGATTCAGGGCTATAACTTCATATATCCCGCCCAGGGTATCTCCTTCTTCTTTTGCCCGGTCTATGACTGCTTTCATTTTTTCATAAGTTTCATCATCAGCGCATCTTAAGTCGGAATTTTCTGCTTTTTCCCTTATTAAACTGTAATCTTCAGGTAAATTTTCTCTATCCACCTTCACCGAGCCAATCCTGACCACATGACTAAATATCTCCACCCCGAATTCCTTAAGGATTTGCCCGGCAAAAGCCCCTACAGCAACCCGGATTGCGGTTTCTCTTGCGCTGGACCTTTCCAGAACATCCCTTATGTCTTTATGATTATATTTTACAGCCCCGGCAAGATCAGCATGGCCGGGTCTTACGTGTGTAATTTTTTTTTCTTCCACAAGTTTTCTGACTTCCGGGTTTTCCATATCCACCGGGTCGACTGACATAGGAACTTTCCAGTTTTCCCAGTCCCTGTTCTCTATAACCAGTGCAACCGGTGCCCCTGTGGTAACCCCGTGGCGCACACCGGAATTGATTATTACCTTATCATTCTCAATTTTCATCCTGCCGCCCCGGCCATATCCCTGCTGTCTTCGGGTAAGATGCGTATTGATCCGATCAACAGAAATACTGAAGCCCGCCGGCACGCCTTCTATTATAGCGGTAAGGCATTTTCCATGGGATTCCCCAGCTGTTAAAAATCTAAATTTCATTATTAAATCTTTTAAATTATAGTTGCTGCTTAAATAACTTTATAATTATACCTTAAAGTGAATCTGGCAGGAATGAATTTATACCTAAAATCAGTTTGTCCGATACAGACATAACCAAAACCCCGCTAAAAGAGAAAAACATGTCTTTATAATGTCTCATGTGACTCAACACCTAAATTCTGACGATATGCAATCAACATTTACCAATATTAGCTAGTTAATTAACCCAAAAGGAATACTAATATTTGATGCTCTTGTTGAAAAACAAGCCATGCCGCAAAACACCGAACAGGATCAGAATCACGGTTATCCCCATTTTAATAAGGGAAAAATCCTCGATATGGCTAAAAAGAACGGTTTTAAATTATTGGAAAATATTCCGTTTGATGAAAAGGGTAGAAGCAGGCCCTGGTATATCGATCAAAAACATTGGGGAGGCTCCATTGACAGCAGGGAATTCCCGCTTCCTGCCCCCCAGACCGGTTTCTTTGAAATGGTTTGTGTTTGAAAAAACTGAGAAATTATTTTTGTGCTATAAAAAAATAGAGCCGGGCAAAAGTAACAGAGTCAATGTCAAAATATGTCAATAAAAATCAACGAGAAATCAACTTTTTTCAACAAAATTCAAGAAAAAATCAACAATAATCAACGCTTATCCGCACAAGACGGGATGGATTTATACAATTCCTATAACCTTATCGCCATAGGCACTCTGGCTGATATAGCAAGGATTAACCGCCTTAATAACCTGAAAGAAAAGAATTACGTATACTGGATAAACAATCACCACCTGAACCTTACTAATATATGTGAGGGAAAATGCAGATTCTGCGCATACAGAAGGCAGCAAGGCCAGGAGGGAGCATTCTCATATTCCCTGGACCAGGCTGTTGAATATCTGGAAACCAGTGTGGATAGAAGAGCAAGAGAAATTCATATTGTATCAGCCCTGAACCCTAATTTTGATATTAAATACTATAAACAGCTCCTGCAGGCATGTCGAAGAATACTTCCCAATACGCATATTCAAGCATTTACTGCCGTAGAAATTAACTATATCGCACAAATATCCGGATTAACTATAGAGGAAGTCCTGAAAGAACTGATAAATTCCGGATTGGGCTCAATCCCCGGCGGGGGGGCGGAAATCTTCGCAGAACATGTACGGCAGCAGGTCTGCCCGGAAAAGATTTCCGGGACAAGATGGCTGGAAATTATGGAAACAGCACATGGTCTGGGACTAAAAAGCAATGTAACCATGCTCACCGGAATTGGCGAAACCGCTGAGGACAAGATCGCTCACATGCTTGCTGTCAGAGAATTACAGGATAAAACAGGCGGGTTTATGACCTTTATTCCGCTGTTTTGTCATTATGAAAATACTAAATTGTCTGATTATAATAAACCTACCGGCATAGATATGCTTAAAGAATACGCCATATCAAGATTATTCCTTGATAATATTCCGCACATTAAGGCCTTTCGTATACAGACCGGAACAAAACTTGCCCAGATCAGCCTGGAATTTGGCGCTGACGATATTGACGGAACAGTTATGGAAGAGAAAATTACCCGCATGGCTGGCTCAAAAGACCCTTATGCCATTAAAAAAGAGGAAATCGAACACCTGATAACCAGGGCCGGAAAGATTCCCGTAGAGCGAGACACTCTTTATAACACAGATTTTTAAAACCTTTTATTTGCCTGAACACTTTTATTTATATTTCTTTTGTTGTAAATTAAGTTTTATAGTAACGTCGGTTAGTATAGTTTAGTTAAGATAAAGTAATTTCAGCAAATGCGGCTTGATAAATACCTAAAAGTCTCACGACTCATAAAAAGAAGAACCATAGCCAACGAAGTTACCGGCCAGGGAAGGGTTTTTATCAATAACAAAGTTGCAAAACCTTCCAGCGAAGTTAAAGAAGAAGATCTGATAAGACTGGAATACTATAATAAAACCGTGATAGCTGAAGTGGTAAAAGTACCGACAGGCAACGTTTCAGTGCAGGAAGCAAAAGATTTATACAAAATAATTGAGGAAAT
>Ga0208075_1000233_pt1 | contig 34139 bp, 31 predicted proteins | sample HotLakmasection5_FD_184728 | JGI IMG/M metagenome (GOLD analysis project Ga0208075, IMG submission 184728) | Hypersaline microbial mat communities from Hot Lake, Washington, USA - Section #5 (SPAdes) | ecosystem: Environmental > Aquatic > Non-marine Saline and Alkaline > Hypersaline > Microbial... | reverse complement strand
CCGCCGCACATTATGAACGAAGTCCAGGAGAAGGATCGACCTTGCTGAACTATGTGAGCCGAAACTGCCCCGAGGTGCGGGCGTTCGTCGCCTTCCTGACCGAGAATCTGGGGATCGCCGAGGAGCGGATCTTCCCGGGCGACCCGGACGCCGGCGGCGCGCAGCGGGGCGACCCAGCTGCCGTCGGCGCCGAGCCGCGGCCAGGAGGCACCACCGAGGGCGAGAATCGTGGCGTCGGGGTGGACGACGAGCTCGCTGCCGTCGGCCTGCTCGAAGCGGAGACCACCGTCCGCGGTGAAGCCGCGCCAGGCGTGGCGGGTGGCGATCGCAACGGCCAGCCGGTCGAGCCGGCGCAGCCAGGCGCGGAGCAGGGGGGAGGCCTTGAGCGCCACGGGGAAGATGCGCCCCGAGGAGCCGACGAAGGTGGGCTCGCCCAGTCCCTCCGCCCAGTGGCGCAGGGCCCGGTTGTCGAAGCGGCGGATGATCGGGGCGAGCCACGGCTCGGCAGGGCCGTAGCGGCGGAGCAGGGCGGGCAGGGGCTCGGCATGGGTCAGGTTGAGCCCACCGCGCCCGGCCATCAGGAATTTGCGCGCGAGCGACGGCATGCGGTCGTAGACGGTGACGGCGAGCCCGGCTTCGGCGAGGTGTTCGGCGGCCATCAACCCGGCCGGGCCGCCGCCGATCACCGCCACGCGCGCCGGCGGCGTCCTCTCCTCGGGCATTTTCCGCTGTCTCTCAGGCGGCGACCGGGCTGCCGACCATGCGGCGGGCGGTCTCGCCCACGGCCGCGACCACGGCGGCGAGGGCCCGGCCGAGTCGGCCGGCACCCCGATGCAGGCGGTAGTCGGTCTCGTCGAGGAAGAGGTCGCGGCGGATCTCGAGCTGCAGCGCATGCACGCCCTCGGTGGGGCGGCCGTAGGCTTCGGTGATGTAACCGCCGGCGAACGGACGATTGGTGGCGACCGCGAAGCCCCGGGCGCGCAGTTCGCGCACGGCGCAGGCGGTGACGCCGGACGAGGCGGCGAGGCCGTGGCGGTCGCCGACGACGATGTCGATCGGCCGGCCGAGATGGGCCACCGAGGCCCTGGGCATCGAGTGGCAGTCGAGCAGCACCGCCACGCCGTGGCGCGCGCGCAGGGCGAGCAGTTCCTCGTCGAGGGCGGCATGAAACGGCCAGTAGGCCCGGGCGAGGCGATCGGCGACGTCGTCGGCCGCGAGCTTGCCCGGATAGACGGCGATGCCACCGACCCGGGTGGGGACTAGGCCGAGCCCGGCCTTGACCTTGACCGAGCGCTGGCCGGCGGTCGGGAAGCGGCCCGCGACCTCGGCCGGATCGAGCTCGTCGGGGGCGCGGTTGAGGTCGATCCAGGCGCGCGGCAGCAGCGGGACCAGGAGGCCCGCCGCATGTTCGAGGGCGGGCTCCAGCAGCATGTCGACGGGTCCGTCGTCGAGTGGGCGGAGCTGATCGAGATCGACCCGGATGGCGCGCAGCAGACGGTCGGGGTAGAGGCGGCCGCTGTGCGGCGAGGAGAGGAGGACGGGCCGCGAGCGGACCCTTGCTCTGAGCTCGAAGAACATGAGGGGGTGTGCCCGCCGCGCGCCTGGTCGTTGTCTGCTGGCATGGCAGCACATGATGCGGCCGATGGCAACGTCAAGGATGGCGGTGACGACCATCCCCAGCATGCTGCTCGTCACTCCGGCGCTACCCTTGTCGCTTCGGCGGCTGACCTCTTCCATGGTGCGCCGGTTCCATGGTGCGCCGGGCCGGCTGTAGGCTGCGCCAGCCGGCGCCGCCTCGACGAGGCGACGAGCCGTCTCGACATCGCCCGGGAGGCGGCGTTGAAGGCCGGCGTTGCCGCTCGCCGGGACGACCCGGCCTCGACCACCGCGGCGCCTGCCCTCTTGCCAAGCCGGCCCGATCTTCGTAAATCACCGCTCGACCCGGGCGCGTAGCTCAGCGGGAGAGCACTACGTTGACATCGTAGGGGTCACTGGTTCAATCCCAGTCGCGCCCACCATTCCTCCCCGGATCGATCGGACCACCCGGCGCTCTACTGAAGCATGCGCCGGAAGCGCGCGAGGGCGACGCTGAAAAAGGCGATGCCGAGGCCGGCCATGGCGGCGAGCCAGGGCCAGACAATGGCGAGATCCGCACCGCGATAGAGCACGGCCTGGGCGAAGCTCACGAAATGGGTGGCAGGGGCGGCCTGCATGAGGGTCTGCAGCAATTCGGGCATCGCCTCGAGCGGCGTGGTCGCACCCGACAACAGGTACATCACGATGAAGACCGGGATCGCCAAAAGGCCGAACTGCGGCATGCTGCGGGCGATGGTGGCGAGCAGGATGCCGAGCGAGGTCACCGAGAACAAGTAGACGACGGCACCGAGAATGAAGAGACCGACCGAGCCCACGATCGGCACGCCGAGGAACCAGTTGACGACCAGGTAGAGCGAGGCGGTGGCGGCCACGAGGATGACGAGGCCGTTGGCCCAGACCTTGGCCAGCATCACCTCGAACGCACGCAGTGGCATGACCAGCAGGTGCTCCAAAGTCTCCTGCTCGCGCTCGCGGATCACGGCTGCCCCCACCAGTACGACCGAGAGGATGGTGATCGCGTTGATCACCTGCATCACCGCCTTGAACCAGAGCTCGCTCAGATTGGGGTTGAAGTGGACGCGGGTGACGAGGGTCACCGGGTCGTGCTCGCCGTCGACCTCACCCGCGAGGTGGGTTTCGACCGTGCGCTCGATGATCGATTGGACGTAGCCGGCGCCGGCGCCGGCCTGGCTCATCGCCGTGGCATCGACGTTCACCTGGATTTCGGGCCGGCGGCCGGCGAGGAGGTCGCGCTCGAACGCCGGGGGGATGTCGAGGACGAAGGTGAAGCTGCCGTCGGCCATCGCGGCATCGACGGCCTGCGCGGCGAGCCGGGCGGGCTCTTGGAAATAGGGCGGCAGGAAGGCTGCCTCGAGCTCGCGGCTGAGTGTCGAGCGGTCGTGGTCGACGATCGCGATCGAGGCATTGATCACCTCCATCCGGGCCCCGGTGGCGACGGCGTCGACGGCGATGGTGAAGGCGTAGACGATGAGGCCCGCCATCACCGGATCGCGGCCGAGGCTCGCCAGTTCCTTGAGGCCGAGCCAGAGGATATTGGCGAGGCTCCGCCGCATCGCCTCACTTTTCCTGTCGGGGAGTCAGGGTGGCGGCGAGCAGCGTGAGGGCGAGCGCCATGCATGCCAGGACCGCGTACTCCCGGCCGAGTTCGGCAACGCCCAGGCCCTTGGCGAAGACGCCGACACTGATCGTCTGGAACCAGGCGGCGGGGAAGATCAGGGCGAACCAGGCCGAGATGCCCTCCAGCGAAGAGACCGGGGTCAAGAGGCCGGAGAAGTTGACGGCCGGAATGGTGGTGAGGATCGCCGTGCCGAAGAGGGCGGCGACCTGGCTCTGGACGAAGGAGGAGATGAACAGGCCGAGGGCGGTGGTGGCGAAGAGGTAGATCAGGGCGCCCAGGGCCAGGGCCAGAAAGCTGCCCTGGAGCGGGACCCGGAAGAGGAAGATGGTCATGGCGACCAGGATCAGGAAGGCCACGAAGCCGACCGCGACGTAGGGGATTTGCTTGCCGATCAGGTATTCGAGCCGGGTGGTGGGCGTGGCGTAGAGATTGGCGATCGAGCCCAGTTCCTTTTCGCGGACGACGCCCAGGGCGGTCAGCATCGCCGGCACGATGATCAGCAGCAGCATGATCACACCCGGGGTGACGGCGACCGCACTCTCGAAGGACTGGTTGTAGCGAAAGCGCGGCTCGATGCGGACCAGCGGCGGCTCGCCCGGCAGCAGGTTGCTGTCGACCCCGAGATCGTCGAAATAGTCGCGGGTCACCGCCTCGACGAAATCGCGCTTGCGCTCGGCGCGAAACGGCATCGCCCCGTCGAGCCAGACGGCTATCTCGGGCGTTCGGCCGGCCGCGAGATCCCGGCCGAAGCCGGGCTCCAGCTCGAGGATCAGCTCCAGTTCGCCGCTCTGCAGCCGGGGCAGGATCTCCTGCTCGGCGGCCAGCGGCGTTCGGGCGAGGAAGTAGCGCGAGCCCTCGAATTCCTCGAGCCAGCGGCGGCTCTCCGGGCTCTGGTCGCGGTCGAGCACGGCATAGGCCAGGTCCTCGACATCGAAGGAGATGCCGAAGCCGAAGGCGATCATCAGGACGACCGGGCCCAAAATGGCAAAGGCGATGCGGATCGGGTCGCGCCAGAGCTCCACCGCTTCGCGCCTGGCATAGGCCCAGCCGCGGCGCAGCGAGCGGAGGGGGGCGGGAGGGGCGGCGGCGGCGCTGGCGGGCTCGTCGGTCTCGGGGACTTCGACCGGCGCTTCGTCGGAAGCTTCCTCCAGGTATTGGACGAAGGCGTCCTCGAGGGTCTCGGCCTGCTTCTTCTGCCGCAGCGCTGCCGGCGTGTCGATCGCCAGCACCCGACCCGCGTGCATCAGCGAGATGCGATCGCAGCGTTCGGCCTCGTTCATGAAGTGGGTGGAGATGAAGATCGTCACCCCGTCCTGGCGCGAGAGCTCGCCCAAGAGCGCCCAGAAGCTGTCGCGGACCGCCGGATCGACGCCCGAGGTGGGCTCGTCGAGGATCAGCATCTCGGGCTCGTGGATGACGGCGACCGCGAGCGAGAGGCGCTGGCGGACGCCGACGGGCAGGTTTTCCGGCAGCTGCTCGGCGACAGCGTCGAGGTCGAAGCGGTCCAGAAGCTCGTCGACCCGGGGCCCGCGGCGCTCCTTCGGCAGGTGGAAGAGGCGGGCGTGCAGGGCCAGGTTCTGCCGCACGGTGAGCTCGCGGTAGAGGGAGAAGTTCTGCGACATGTAGCCGACCCGGCGGCGGGTCTCGAGGTCGTTGGCATCGATCGTCCGGCCGAGGACCCGGGCCTCGCCGTCGCTCGCCGGCACGAGGCCGGTCAGCATCTTCATCGTCGTCGTCTTGCCGCAGCCGTTGGAGCCCAGAAAGCCGAAAATCTCGCCCTTTTCGATCGAGAAGCTCACCGCATCGACCGCGGTGAAATCGCCGAACCGCTTGGTCAGGTTCACGGCCTCGATGACCGGCTCGCCGTCGTGCTTGTCGCGTTTCGGGATCTCGAGCTTTTCTCGCTTTCCCGACTCGGCGTCGCCGTCGGCGAGGGCGATGAAGGCGGCTTCCAGCGTCGCGGTGCCGGTCTCCTCGCGCAGCTCGTCGGGTGTCCCGGTGGCGAGAATACGGCCCTGGTCCATGGCGACCAGCCAGTCGAGAGTCTCGGCCTCTTCCATGTAGGCGGTGGCGATGACCACGCTCATGCCGTCGCGCCGTTCGCGCAGCCGGTCGATCAGCTCCCAGAAGCGCCGGCGGGCGAGCGGGTCGACGCCGGTGGTGGGTTCGTCGAGAATCAACAGGTCGGGGTCGTGGACCAGCGCACAACAGAGGCCGAGCTTCTGCTTCATGCCGCCCGAGAGCTGGCCGGCGGGACGGTCGGCGAAGCCGTCGAGGCCGATGCTGCCGAGCAGATCGGCGATGCGGGCCGCGCGTTCGTCGGCAGCTTGGCCGAACAGGCGGCCGAAGAAGTCGATGTTCTCGAAGACCGAGAGGGTGGGATAGAGATTCTTGCCCAGGCCCTGCGGCATGTAGGCGATCTTCTCCCGGGTCCGGCGGCGGTGGCGGGGCAGGGCGAGATCGCCGCCCATCACCTCGAGCTTGCCGGTCTGCAGCCGGCGCACGCCGGCGAGCAGGCCCAAAAGCGTCGACTTGCCGACACCGTCGGGGCCGACGAGGCCGACCATGCGGCGTTCGGGCAGCTCGAGCGTGATGTCGTCGAGTGCCACCTCCCGGCCGTAGCGGTGGCCGACGGCCTCGAGCCGGGCAAGCGGGGCGCCCTGCTCAGGCATCGGGCAGGCGGATCCGCAGCTTATCCGGCCACGTGGCGTCGCCGGTGGTCGGCACATAGGCGACGCCCGGCAGACCGGTTTTGACGAGTTCGGCGTACTCGGCCAGGACGTCGGGCGGCAGCTGCAGCTTGACCCGGAACATCAGCCGGTCGCGCTCGTCCTCGGTCTCGACATGTTTGGGCGTGAACTGCGCCTCGGAGGCGACGAAGCTGACATAGGCAGGGACGACGAACTCGGGTGCGGCATCGAGGACGATGCGCGCCTGGGCCCCGAGCGAGAGCCGGCCGGCCTCGCGGGCGGGCAAGAAGATCGTCATGTAGACGTCGAGGAGGTCGAGCAGGCTCAACACCCGGCCGCCGCCGGCGAGGACCTCGCCGGGCTCGGCCAGGCGGTAGAGGACGCGGCCGCCACGTGGCGCGAGGAGCTCGTGCTCGGCGAGCGTGACGGCGAGCCGGTCGACGCGGGCTTCGGCGGCTTCGATCGCAGCACCTGCGGCGTCGACCGCCGCTTCGGCAGCGCGCACCGCCGCCCGGGCCGATTCCTCGGCGGCGATCCGGCGATCCAGGGTTTCCTCCGGCGCGTGGCCGCGAGCGAAGAGGACGCGGGTGCGGCTGAGCTCCTGGGTCGCCAGCGCCAGGTCGCTTTCGCGGCTGCTGAGCTCGGCCCGGGCTTCGCTCTCCTCCCGGTAGGCGAGGCGCACCGAGGCTTCGGCTTCGCGCAACTGGGCCTCGATCTCGCCGGCATCGATGCGGGCGAGAAGCTCGCCGGCCTCGACGGTGTCGCCCTCGTCGACCATGACCTCGGCGAGGCGGCCCGCGTACTTGGTCGCGACATCGATGCGCACCGCTTCGAGTCGGCCGTTGCCCATGGCAAAACCCTCGGGCGGGCCGTCGTCCTGCAGTCCGGTCCAAAACCAATACCCGCCGGCGGCGACCAGAACCGCGAGGGCGAGCAGCAGGGGCAGAAGTTTGCGGAGCGCCATGGTGCGAAGCTCGCCGTCGCTGAAGATGGTCGCCGGACCAGGCCGTGCGACCACGGCGGGTCATTCCCGACGGTGGCTTGCATAGCAGGCCTGGGTGACGGCGCAAACCGCGCGAACCAGAGCGTGCAGGTCGGACAGAGATGGCTGGGGGACCTGGATTCGAACCAGGACTGCTCGGTCCAGAGCCGAGAGTTCTACCGTTAAACTATCCCCCAAAGGGCGCGGCGAGGGCGACCCGTGGGGTGCCGCTCGACTGCGCGGTAGGTATGGGAGCGGCCGGTCGGTGTCAAGCGTGCCCCGGCGCGGTGAGCCGGCGTCGCGGCACGCGGTGTCGCTTGACAGTCGCGATGCCGGACACTACCTCTCCGGCACGGCAAACGGGGGTGTAGCTCAGTCGGTTAGAGCGCTGGCCTGTCACGCCAGAGGCCGCGGGTTCGAGTCCCGTCACTCCCGCCATTCGTCGAGCTTCCAGCAACATCGAGCGGTATCGGTCGCAGGCTCTATCGGGCGGCATGCGGCGGTCACGCGCGGGCCGAAATCGGTTGCGGCGCTTGGCAAGCTGGCGGCAGACGCCTAGTTTAACGCGTAGTTGATGTCGTGGCAGGCGACGCGGTGGTCGTATCCCTGGTGGTGGGGATCGAAGCGATCGGCCCGATCGTCTGCGCGCGCTACCTCCAGCGGCACGAGGCACGATGGAAGCGTATCTCTTCGACTACCTGCCCATCCTGATCTTCCTCGGCATCGCCATCGGCCTGGCCACCGTCATGGTGGTCGCCTCGCTCCTGGTGGCGCGGCAGCAGCCGAGCACCGAGAAGCTCTCGCCCTACGAGTGCGGCTTCGAGCCGTTCGAGGACGCGCGCGGGCGGTTCGACGTGCGCTTCTATCTCGTGGCCATCCTGTTCATCATCTTCGATCTGGAAATCGCCTTTCTGTTCCCGTGGGCGGTGAGCCTCGGCAATGTCGGCATCTTCGGCTTCTGGTCGATGATGTTCTTCCTCGGCATCCTCACCGTCGGCTTCATCTACGAGTGGAAAAAAGGAGCGCTCGAATGGGAGTGAGCAACCAGCTCGTTCGCCCCGTTTCCGATCCGACACCGGCCAATCTCTTCGACGATGTCGACAAGGGTCTGAAGGACGAGGGATTCTTCGTCACCGGCCTGAACGACCTGATCAACTGGGCCCGCTCCGGCAGCATGTGGCCGATGACCTTCGGCCTCGCCTGCTGTGCGATGGAGATGATGCAGGCCGCGGCCAGTCGCTACGACCTCGACCGCTACGGCGTGGTCTTTCGGCCGAGCCCGCGGCAGTCGGACGTGATGATCGTCGCCGGCACGCTCTGCAACAAGATGGCGCCGGCCCTGCGCAAGGTCTACGACCAGATGGCCGAGCCGCGCTACGTGCTGTCGATGGGCTCTTGCGCCAATGGCGGCGGGTACTACCACTACAGCTACTCGGTGGTCCGCGGCTGCGATCGGATCGTGCCGGTGGACATCTACGTCCCCGGCTGCCCGCCCACGGCCGAGGCCCTGGTCTACGGCATCCTGCAGCTGCAGAAGAAGATCCGGCGGACCGGTACGATCGAGCGCTGACCGGCCGACGCGGACGCCCGGCGGTGATGCGCAGGATAGAGGAGGAAACATGACGGCAGCGCCGCGGACCGAGATCGAGAGGGCGTTGGTCGAGCTCCGGTCGCTGATCGAAGGCCAGTTGGGCGACGATCTGCTGGCCGCCGACATCGCCTACGGCGAGCTGTCGATCACCGTGCCGGCGACCACCCTGCCGCGGGTGCTGCAATGGCTGCGCGACGATACCAACACGCTGTTCAAGGAGCTGGTCGACATTTGCGGGGTCGACTACCCGGACCGCGAGCAGCGCTTCGACGTGGTCTATCACCTCCTCTCGCTGCACCACAACCAACGCATCCGCGTTCGGGTCTCGACGGACGAGGCGACGCCGGTGCCGTCGGTGACCGGCATCTTCCGCTCGGCCGGCTGGTTCGAGCGCGAGGCCTGGGACATGTACGGCATCATGTTCGCGGATCATCCGGATCTGCGCCGGATCCTGACCGATTACGGCTTCGAAGGGCATCCGCTGCGCAAGGACTTCCCGCTCACCGGCTATGTCGAGATGCGCTACGATGCGGAGCAGCAGCGGGTGATCTACGAGCCGGTCAAGCTGCGCCAGGATTTCCGCAACTTCGATTTCCTCAGCCCGTGGGAGGGCACGCAGGACCTCTTGCCGGGCGACGAGAAGGCCGAGGAGCAGGCTCGGTGAGCGGCGGTTCGTGCAGCGGAGCGAGGCGCGGATGAACGAGGTCGACCTTCGGACCTTCACCCTCAATTTCGGCCCGCAACATCCGGCGGCGCACGGCGTGCTGCGGCTCGTTCTCGAGATGGACGGCGAGGTGGTCGAGCGGGCCGACCCGCATATCGGCCTGTTGCATCGCGGTACCGAGAAGCTGATCGAGTACCGGCCGTATCTGCAGAACATCCCCTATTTCGACCGGCTCGACTACTGCTCGATGCTGCTGCAGGAGCACGCTTACGTGCTCGCCGTCGAGAAGCTGCTCGAGGTGGAGGTGCCGGAGCGGGCGCTCTACATTCGCACCTTGATGGACGAGATCACCCGGATCATCAACCATCAGCTCAATATCGGGACGATGGCCCTCGATGTCGGGGCGATGACGCCGCTGCTCTGGCTGTTCGAGGAGCGCGAGAAGCTCTTCACCTTCTACGAGCGGATCACCGGGGCGCGGATGCACGCCAACTACTACCGCTTCGGGGGCGTCAACCGCGATCTGCCGGCCGGGGTGGAGGATGACCTCCTGGCCTGGTGCGATTCCTTCGAGCAGCTGATGAACGATCTCGACAAGCTCTTGTCGGAGAACCGCATCTTCAAGCAGCGGACGGTCGATATCGGCGTGCTGCACGCCGAGGATGCCCTGAACATGGGCTTCTCCGGCCCGGCACTGCGCGCCTCGGGTGTCGCCTGGGACCTGCGCAAGGCGCAGCCCTATGCCGCCTACGAGTGGGTGGATTTCGACATTCCGGTCGGCAAGCACGGCGATTGCTGGGACCGCTACCTCGTCCGCATGCTGGAAATCCACGAATCGCTGCGGATCATCCGCCAGTGCATCAAGCAGATGCCGAAGGGGCCGGTGCGCACCGACGACAAGAAGGTGACCCCGCCGCCGCGGGCCGAGATGAAGCGCTCGATGGAGGCGTTGATCCATCACTTCAAGCTCTACACCGAAGGCGTTCACGTGCCGGCAGGCGAGGTCTATGCGGCGGTCGAGAGCGGCAAGGGCGAGTTCGGCGTCTATCTCGTCTCCGACGGCACCAACCGGCCCTATCGCTGCAAGATCCGCTCGCCGGGCTTCGTCCACCTGCAGGCCCTGGAGGCGCTGTCCAAGGGACATCAGTTGGCCGACGTGGTGGCGGTCATCGCCACCATCGACATCGTCTTCGGGGAGATCGACCGATGAGTTTCGCCCCCGACGTCGAGACCTTTCGCTTCGCCGAAGAGTTGCGGCCCGAGATCGAGCAGATCCTGGCCAAGTATCCGGAAGCCCGCAAGCAATCGGCGGTGATGCCGCTCTTGCATCTGGCACAAAAGCAGCACGGCGGCTGGCTGCCCAAGGCGGCGCTCGACCATGTCGCCGAGTTCCTGGAGATGCCGAAGATTCGGGTCTACGAGGTCGCCTCCTTCTACGACATGTACAACACGGAGCCCACCGGGCGGATCCAGGTGCGGGTCTGCACCACCACACCCTGCTGGCTGTGCGGCTCGGACGACATCGTCAAGGCGGCCAAGGACACGCTCGGCATCGACATCGGCGAGAGCAGCGAGGACGGGCGGTTCTTTCTGCGCGAGTTCGAGTGTCTGGGGGCGTGTTGCAACGCGCCGATGATGTGGATCGACGACGACTACTACGAGGACCTGACCTACGACAAGGCCGTGGCGGTGCTGCAAGCGCTCGCACGTGGCGAGACGCCGAAGCCGGGGCCGCAGTCGGGGCGCCGGGGCTCCGAGCCGTTCGGCGAGCGGTTGACGCTGCGCGAGCACATCCGCACCGACGGTCGGGCTCCCGAGGGCGATCATCCGCGCGATCAGATCCCGGAGCGCAAGGCACGGCCCAGGGATCTGCGGCCCAAGCTCACCGATCCGGTGTCCGACGCGGCGAAGGATATGGTGCACAAGATCAAGCCGGATGCAGCCAAGTCCGGCAAAGAGGACAAGTCCTGACCGATGTTGCATGACCAGGATCGCATCTTCACCAATCTCTACGGCGATGGCGGCGTCGATCTTCGCGCCGCCGAGGCGCGAGGTGACTGGGACGGCACCGCAGGGTTCGTGCAGAAGGGCCGCGAGTGGCTGGTCGACCAGGTCAAAGCCTCGGGGCTGCGCGGCCGCGGCGGTGCCGGCTTTCCCACCGGGCTCAAGTGGTCGTTCATGCCCAAGCAGGTGAACGGACCGGTTTATCTCGTTGTCAATGCAGACGAAAGTGAGCCCGGGACCTGCAAGGACCGGGAGATCATGCGGCACGAGCCGCACAAGCTGATCGAGGGCTGTCTGATCGCCGGCGCGGCGATGGGGGCGACCGCCGGCTACATCTATATCCGCGGCGAATACGTGCGCGAGGCCGAGGTGCTGGAGCGGGCCCTCGCCGAGGCCTATGACGCCGGCTTGCTCGGCAGGAACGCCGCCGGCTCCGGCTACGATTTCGAGCTCTATCTGCATCGTGGCGCCGGGGCCTATATCTGCGGCGAGGAGACCGGGCTGATCGAGAGCCTCGAGGGCAAGAAGGGCCAGCCGCGCCTCAAGCCGCCCTTCCCGGCAATGGTCGGGCTCTACGGCCGGCCGTCGACCGTCAACAATGTCGAGACGATCGCCGTGGTGCCGACGATCCTGAGGCGCGGGGCCGAGTGGTTCGCCGGGATCGGCCCGGAGCGCAACACCGGCACCAAGCTCTTCTGCGTCTCCGGCCACGTCAACAACCCCTGTAATGTCGAGGAGGCGATGGGCATTCCGCTGCGCGAGCTCATCGACCAGCACTGCGGCGGCGTCAGGGGCGGCTGGGACAATCTCCTGGCGGTCATCCCCGGCGGCTCCTCGGTACCGCTGATCCCCAAAGATATCTGCGACGACATCCATCTCGATTTCGACAGCCTGAAGGACGCCGGCACCGGCCTGGGGACGGCTGCGGTGATCGTCATGGACAAGAGCACCGACATCGTTCGGGCGATCGCTCGATTGTCGAAGTTCTACATGCACGAGTCCTGCGGTCAGTGCACGCCGTGCCGCGAGGGCACGGGCTGGCTCTGGCGGATGGTGACCCGGATGGCCGAGGGCCGGGCGCGACCCGAGGAGATCGATCTCCTCTGGGATGTCACCAAGGAGATCGAGGGGCATACGATCTGCGCTCTGGGGGACGCGGCGGCTTGGCCGGTGCAGGGCCTGATCCGGCATTTCCGCCCGGAGATCGAGCGGCGGATCAAGGACTACACGGCCGGCCAGCGGATCGCGGCGGAGTAGGGGTCGATGCGGTCGGCCTCGAACCCAGCAACCTTCGTCGAGTTGGTGCCCGTCGACCACCGAGTGCGCGCCGTCGAGAGACGATCGGTTCGCTGGCACGCGTTGCCGCCGGTTATCGGTGTCGCCGTGGTTTCCGCCCTTCTCGTAGTCAAGCCGTAGGATCGACAATGCCCAAGCTCACCATCGACGGCCAGGAGATCGAGGTTCCCGCGGGCTCGACGGTGCTGCAGGCCTGCGAGGCGGCGGGTCGTGAAATCCCCGTCTTCTGCTTTCATCCGCGGCTGCACATCGCCGGCAACTGCCGCATGTGTCTGGTCGAGATGGAGAAGTCGCCCAAGCCCATCGCCTCTTGTGCGATGCCGGCGGCGGACGGCATGGTGATCCGGACCGACACGCCGCAAGTGCACAAGGCCAGAAAGGGCGTGCTCGAGCTCTTGCTGATCAATCACCCGCTGGATTGCCCGATCTGCGATCAGGGTGGCGAGTGCGATCTGCAGGACATCACCCTCTTCTACGGGCCCGACAGCTCGCGCTTCGCCGAGAACAAGCGGCCGGTGCCGGACAAGTATCTGGGACCTTTGATTTCGACGCACATGACGCGGTGCATCCACTGCACGCGCTGCATCCGCTTTTTGGACGAGATCGCCGGGGTGGAGGAGCTCGGTGCCTGCGATCGCGGCGAGCACATGGAGATCACCACCTGGGTCGAGAGTGCGCTGACTTCCGAACTGTCGGGCAATATCATCGACTTGTGCCCGGTGGGTGCCTTGAATTCGAAACCTTACGAGTACCGCGCGCGGACCTGGGAACTCAAGAAGACCGAGTCGATCGACGTGATGGACGCGGTGGGCTCGAATATCCGTATCGACAGCCGCGGCAGCGAGGTCATGCGCATCCTGCCGCGGCTGCACGAGGACATCAACGAGGAGTGGATCTCCGACAAGACGCGCTTCGTCTACGACGGGCTGAAAAAGCGGCGGCTCGACGTGCCGTTCGTCAAGCGGGACGGCAAGCTCGCGACCGCGACCTGGCGCGAGGCCTTCACCGCCATCCGTGACCAGCTGGCGGGCGTTGCGGGCGAGCGGATCGGCTTCGTGATCGGCGATCAGGTCGATTGCGAGACCATGGTTCTGGTCAAGGATCTGGCAGCGGCCTTGGGCAGCCCGCATGTCGACTGTCGCCAGGACGGGACGAAGCTGACCGCCGGCGCGCGCGGCTCCTATCTGTTCAACACGACGATTGCCGGCATCGAGGATGCCGATGCGTGCCTCCTGATCGGCACCAACCCGCGGCACGAAGCGCCGCTGGTCAATGCGCGGCTGAGAAAGCGCTACCGGCAGGGCGGGTTCAAGGTCGGTCGGGTCGGCGAGCCTTTCGATCTGACCTACCCGGTGACCGAGATCGGTGCCGGTGGGCCGACCCTGCAGGAACTGCTCGAGCAAAAGCACAGCTTCGCCGAGGTGTTGGCGAAGGCCGAGCGGCCGATGCTGATCCTCGGCCAGGGGCCGCTTTGTCGTCCGGATGGTGCGGCGATCCTGGCGCGGGCCGGCGAGCTCGCCGAACGCTTCGGCATGGTCGGCGAGGCGTGGAACGGCTTCAACGTGCTGCACACCGCAGCCGCCCGGGTGGGTGGTCTGGAGTTGGGCCTCGTGCCGGGCGAGGGCGGGCTCGACGTCGCCGGCATGCTGCAGCCGGGCGCTCTGGACGTGCTCTTCCTGATCGGTGCCGACGAGATCGACGCCACCGGGCTGCAGGGCACCTTCGTGGTCTATCAGGGCACGCACGGTGATCGTGGGGTGCACGCGGCGGATGTGATCCTGCCGGGGGCGGCCTATACCGAGAAGCACGGCACCTGGGTCAACACCGAGGGCCGGCCGCAGCGGGGCAAGCTCGCGGTCTTTCCGCCGGGCGAGGCCAAGGAGGATTGGCGGATCCTGCGCGCCCTGTCCGAGGCCGTGGGCAAGACCGTGCCGTTGAACACGCTCGGCGAGGTGCGCCGGCGGATGGGCGAGATGGCACCCGATCTGGCGAATGTCGACCTGGTCGTCTTGCCGCCGTTCGCGCGGTTCGGCGAGCCGGGCGACATCGGGCCGGAGCCGTTCACCTCGCCGATCGGCGACTTCTACTCGACCAACCCGATCGCCCGGGCGTCGGCGGTGATGCGGGAATGCTCGGCGATGTTCGCCTCGGGCGGCAAGACGGGGGCGACCGGGACTCATGGCTGAACTCTGGACCGGCACGATCTGGCCCGTTCTGGTCATCGTGTTCTACATCATGCTGATCGCCGGGCCACTGATGCTGGCCATGGCCTACCTCACCTATGCCGAGCGCAAGATCATCGGGGCGATGCAGCTGCGCCAGGGGCCGATGACCGTCGGGCCCTTTGGTCTTCTGCAGCCGATCGCCGACGGGGTGAAGCTGTTCTTCAAGGAGACCGTGGTCCCGAGCGGGGCGAACAAGCTGGTCTTCGTGATCGCCCCGATGGTCACCTTCGTCCTGGCGCTGGTCGGCTGGGCGGTCATCCCGTTCGGCGAGGGGCTGGTGCTCGCCGACATCAATGTCGGCGTACTCTACCTCCTCGCGATCAGCTCTTTGGGTGTCTACGGCATCATCATGGCGGGCTGGGCGTCGAACTCGCGCTACGCCTTTCTCGGTGCCCTGCGCTCCTCCGCCCAGATGATCTCCTACGAGATCGCGATCGGCCTGATCATCATCAACGTGCTGATCACCGCGGGCTCGCTCAATCTCACCGAGATCGTCATGGCCCAGCAGGGCCTGTGGTACGTCATCCCGCACTTCCCGATGTTCATGATTTTCCTGGTCTCCATTCTCGCCGAGACCAACCGGCATCCGTTCGATCTGCCGGAGGACGAGGCGACTCTGGTTACCGGCTACAACGTCGAATACTCGTCGATGACGTTCGCCTTGTTCTTTCTCGGCGAATACATGAACATGATCTTGATGAGTGCGATCGCCACCGTGCTCTTTCTCGGCGGCTGGCTGCCGCCGCTGAATATCTTTCCGTTCACGCTGATCCCGGGACCGATCTGGTTCATCCTGAAGGTCTGCCTCGTGCTCTTCGTCTTCATCTGGGCGCGGGCGACGCTGCCGCGCTATCGTTATGACCAGTTGATGCGGCTCGGCTGGAAGGTGCTCTTGCCGTTCTCGTTGATCTGGGTCGTCTTGACCTCGGGCTTTCTCGTCTATTTCGACATGCTGCCGCGCTGAGTCACTGGAGGACAACGCATGATCGCCCTCGACCGGGTCGCCCGCAGCTTTCTCTGGCAGGAACTGATCACGGGCTTCGGCTTGACCTTGAAATACATGTTCAAGCGCAAGGTGACGCTGAACTACCCCTACGAGAAAGGCCCGCTCAGCCCGCGGTTCAGGGGCGAGCATGCGCTTCGCCGCTATCCCAACGGCGAGGAGCGGTGTATCGCGTGCAAGCTCTGCGAGGCGGTCTGCCCGGCGCAGGCGATCACCATCGAGAGTGAGCCGCGCCCCGACGGCAGCCGGCGGACCACGCGCTACGACATCGACATGACCAAGTGCATCTATTGCGGCTTCTGCGAGGAGGCCTGCCCGGTCGATGCCATCGTCGAGGGCCCGAACTTCGAGTTCGCCACCGAGACCCGCGAGGAGCTGTTCTACAACAAGGAGAAGCTGCTGGCGAACGGCGACCGCTGGGAGCGGGAGATCGCCCAGAACCTTGCGGCCGACGCGCCCTACCGTTAAGCCTGCGGTGGCTGCCGGGGATCGGCGGCCAAGAACGTCTCGCGTCGGGGGAGACCGGCGTCGGGAGCCCAAAAGAAGCGCTGCTGCCGTCGGATCCGAGCTCATGACCCCGCATTTGCTGCTGTTCTACCTGTTCGCCACGGTCGCGGTCGCGGCAGCCGTGATGGTGGTCTCGTCGCGCAACACGGTGCATTCCGTGCTCTTCCTGATCCTCACCTTTTTCAACGCTGCGGCGCTGTTCATCCTGATCGGCGCCGAGTTCCTCGCCATGGTGCTGGTCGTCGTCTATGTCGGCGCGGTCGCAGTTCTTTTCATGTTCGTGGTGATGATGTTGAACATCAATGCCGTGCGGATGCGCGAGGGCTTGCTGCAGTATCTGCCGGTGGGTGCCGTCGTCGGGGTGATCCTGCTGGTCGAGCTGGTGCTGGTCGCCGGTACCTGGGCCGTGGCGGACACGCCGCCGGCGATCGAGCCGCGGCCGACCACGGCGGGGGTGACCAACACCGAGGCCTTGGGCAACGTCTTCTACACCGAGTATTTCTACCTCTTCCAGGCGGCGGGCGTCATCCTCCTGGTGGCGATCATCGGGGCCATTACCCTGACCCTGCGCGAGCGTGTCGATGTCCGGCGGCAGGACATCGGTGCCCAGGTGCATCGCGATCGCAAGACGGCGGTCGAGTTGCGCAAGGTCAAGTCGAGGGCGGGCATCTGATGGTCGTACCGCTGACGCATTTCCTGACGCTGGCCGCCATCCTCTTTACGATCGGCGTCTTCGGCATCTTCCTCAACCGCAAGAACGTCATCATCATCCTGATGTCGGTCGAGCTGATCCTGCTCGCGGTCAACGTCAATCTGGTGGCGTTCTCGGCCTATCTCGGTGACATCGCGGGTCAGGTCTTCGCCATGTTCATCCTGACCGTCGCCGCGGCCGAAGCGGCGATCGGCCTTGCCATCGTCGTCGTCTATTTCCGCAATCGCGGCTCGATCGATGTCGACGACATCAATCTGATGAAAGGCTGAGCGGCGGCCATGCTCTACGTCATCCTGGTTTTCGCGCCGCTCGTGGGGGCCATTCTCGCCGGCTTGTTCGGCCGCCGGCTCGGCGATCGCGGGGCGCAGCTCGTCACCTGCAGCTTGATGGGGGTCGCTGCCCTCTTCTCGGTCTTCGGCCTGCTCTCGACGATCGGTGCCGAGCCCTACCGGGTGCCGCTCTTCACCTGGATGAACGTCGGCACCTTCGAGGTCGACTGGGCGCTCAGGATCGATGCGCTGTCCGGCGTGATGATGTTCGTCGTCAGCTTCATCAGCTTTTTCATCCACGTCTATTCCGTGGGCTATATGAGCCACGACAAGAGCATCCCGCGGTTCATGAGCTATCTCTCGCTCTTCACCTTCGCGATGCTGATGCTGGTGACCGCGGACAACCTCATCCAGCTCTTTTTCGGCTGGGAGGGGGTCGGTCTCGCCTCCTATCTCCTGATCGGTTTCTGGTACACCAAGCCCTCGGCCTGTGCGGCGGCGATCAAGGCGTTTCTCGTCAACCGGGTCGGTGATATCGGGCTGATGCTCGGCATCGCCGCCATCTATCTGCTCTTCGACTCGGTGCAGTTCGACGTGATCTTCGACGCGGCGGCCGGCATGGCGGATGCGACGATCGTCGTCTTCGGCAGCGAGTTCCACGCGCTCACCGTGGTCGGCATTCTGCTGTTCATCGGGGCGATGGGTAAATCGGCCCAGCTCGGTCTGCATACCTGGCTGCCCGATGCGATGGAGGGCCCGACCCCCGTCTCCGCCCTGATCCATGCCGCGACCATGGTCACCGCCGGGGTCTTTCTCGTCGCCCGGTTTTCGCCGGTTTTCGAGTATGCACCCACGGCTCTCGCCCTGGTCACCTTCATCGGCGCCTCGACCGCCATTTTTGCGGCCACGATCGGGCTCACGCAGTTCGATATCAAGCGGGTGATCGCGTACTCGACCTGCTCGCAGCTCGGCTACATGTTCTTCGCCTGTGGCGTGGGGGCCTATTCGGTCGGGATTTTCCACCTCTACACCCATGCGTTCTTCAAGGCGCTGCTGTTCCTGGGGGCGGGCTCGGTCATCCATGCGATGTCGGACGAGCAGGACATGCGCAAGATGGGCGGGATCTACAACAAGATCCCGGTCACTTATGCGATGATGTGGATCGGCACCCTGGCCCTCGTCGGCTTTCCCTTCACCTCCGGCTTCTACTCCAAGGACTCCGTGCTGGAAGCCGCCTTCGCCTCGCCCAACGCGTTTGCCCTCTATGCGTTCTGGCTCGGGCTGTTGGCCGCCGTGCTCACCGCTTTCTACTCCGGCCGGCTGATCTTCATGACCTTCCACGGGTCCTGCCGGGCCGACGCGCACGTGCAGGAGCACATCCACGAGAGCCCCGCGGTGATGACCGTTCCCTTGGGTGTGCTGGCCGCCGGGGCGTTGTTCGCCGGTTTCCTCGGCTACGGCATGATCGGCGAGGACGGTGCCTGGTGGGCGGGCGCGATCTTCACCCGGCCGGACAACGAGGTGCTGCACGACATGCACTACGTGCCGCTGCTGGTGAAGCTGGCACCGGTCATCGCCATGGCGGGCGGGCTGGGGCTGGCCTATCTCTTCTACGTCAAGAACCCGGAATTGCCGGCCCGGGCGGTGGCGATGTTCAAGCCGCTGCACACGTTCTTCTACAACAAGTGGTATTTCGACGAACTCTATGACGCCGTCTTCGTCCGGCCGGCCAAGTTGATCGGGTTCGGGCTCTGGCGCGGCGGTGATCAGGCGATCATCGATCGCTTCGGCCCGGACGGCGTGGCGGCGGCGGCCTGGGCAACGGCCAAGCGGGCGGCCCGGCTGCAGACCGGCTTCGTCTACCACTACGCTTTTGCGATGCTGATCGGGGTCGCCTTGCTGATCAGCTGGTACATGATGGTCGGGCGGGGCTGAGGCGATGAGTGACTGGCCGCTGCTCTCCCTCGTCACCTTCCTGCCGCTGGTCGGTGCCGCCTTCATCATGCTCATCCGCGGCGACGAGCGGGTGGTGGCGCAAAATGCGCGCGCGGTGGCTCTTTGGACCTCGCTCGTCACCTTCGGTTTGTCGCTGCTGATCCTCGCCAATTTCGACAACAGTCAAGCCGGCTTTCAGCTGGTCGAGCGGCGGACCTGGCTGCCGGGCTTCGGCATCGACTACCACATGGGGGTCGACGGCATCTCGCTCTGGTTCGTGCTGCTCTCGACCCTCTTGACCGTGGTCGTCATCGTCGGCTCCTGGCATTCGGTGCAGACCCGGATCAAGGAGTACATGGTCGCCTTCCTGGTCATGGAAACGCTGATGGTCGGCGTCTTCTGTGCCCTCGACATGGTGCTCTTCTACATCTTCTTCGAGGGTATCCTGATCCCGATGTATCTGATCATCGGGGTCTGGGGCGGGGCGCGGCGGATCTACGCCTCGTTCAAGTTCTTTTTGTATACCCTGATCGGCTCGGTGCTCTTTCTCGTCGCCATTCTGGTCATGTATCTGGAGGCCGGGACCACCGACATCCCGACCCTGATGGACACGACCTTCGACGAGAACCTGCAGCGCTGGCTGTGGCTCGCGATGTTCGCCTCGTTCGCCGTCAAGGTGCCGATGTGGCCGTTCCACACCTGGTTGCCCGATGCCCATGTCGAAGCCCCGACCGCGGGCTCGGTGCTCCTCGCCGGCGTACTCCTGAAGCTCGGCGGCTACGGCTTTTTGCGCTTTTCGCTGCCGATGCTGCCGGACGCTTCCCTCTATTTCGCCCCTTTGATCTACGTCCTCTCCATCGTCGCGATCATCTACACCTCGCTGGTCGCCCTGATGCAGACCGACATGAAGAAGCTGATCGCCTATTCGTCGGTGGCGCATATGGGGATCGTCACGATCGGCATCTTCACCCCCAATGCGCTCGGTCTGCAGGGCTCGATCATGCAGATGATCAGCCACGGCATCGTCTCGGGTGCCCTCTTCATGATCGTCGGCGTCGTCTACGATCGGATCCACAGCCGCGACATCGACCGCTACGACGGGCTCGCCGAGCGGATGCCGTCCTATGCGCTGATCTTCATGATCTTCATGATGGCCTCGGTCGGCCTGCCCGGCACCTCCGGCTTCATCGGCGAGGTCCTGGTCATCGTCGGCATCTTCCAGACCAATTCCTGGGTCGCCCTCTTGGCGGCGAGCGGCATGGTACTGGGCGCTTCCTACATGCTCTGGCTCTACCGGCGGACGATCTTCGGGGCGCTGACCAAGGACGATCTCAAGCTGATCAAGGATGTCCGGCCGAACGAGGCGATCGCCTTTGCGCCGCTGCTCGTCCTCGTCTTCTTCATGGGCATCTATCCGTCCTTCTTCCTCGATCCGATGGCGGCGTCGGTGGAGAACCTTCTCGTCCAGATCGGTGCCGCGCAAGCGCCGGCGTCGCTGGCCCAGCGCTGAGGCGGAACGATGAGCAACGATGACGGTTTCGCGATCGTCCCGGCCCTGCCGGAGATCTTCCTGCTCTTCGCCGGCATGGCGCTCTTGGTCGTCGGCTCGATGCGCCAGCAGGACGCGGCGCGAACCGTCACCCCGTTTGCGGTGCTGGCGCTCTTGGTCGCGGCCGTGTTCGTCATCGGCGCCGACAAGTCGCCGGCGCCGATCTTCAGCGGCCATTTCGTCTTCGACAGTTTCGCGGCCTTCCTCAAGGTCGTGATCCTCACCGGTTCCGCGGTCAGCATTCTCCTCGCCCAGGGCTATTTGCGGGATCGGGAACTCGATCGGTTCGAGTTCCCGCTGTTGATCCTGTTCGCCAGCCTCGGCATGTGCATGATGGTCTCGGCCAACAGCTTCATCGCCCTCTATATGGCCCTCGAGCTGCAGAGCCTGCCGCTCTACGTGCTCGCCGCCTTCAATCGTGACCAGCTGCGCTCGACCGAGGCGGGGCTCAAATATTTCGTCCTGGGCGCCCTGGCGTCCGGCATGCTGCTCTACGGCTGCTCGCTGGTCTACGGCTTCACCGGCACGCTGCTCTTCGACGATCTCGGCGCGATGCTGCTCGGTACCGACGGCGGCACGCTCGATCTCGGGGTGGGGGCGCTGACCGGCCTCGTCTTCATCGCCGCCGGCCTCGCCTTCAAGCTCTCGGCCGTGCCCTTTCACATGTGGGCGCCGGACGTCTACGAGGGGGCACCGACGCCGGTCACCGCCTTCTTCGCCGCTGCCCCCAAGGTCGCGGCGGTGGGTCTGACGCTGCGCGTGCTGATGCAGCCCTTCGGCGCGGTTGCCGCCGATTGGCAGCAGATCATCGTCTTCGTCTCGATCGCCTCGATGCTCCTGGGTGCGTTTGCCGCCATCCAGCAGACGAACATCAAGCGTCTGTTGGCCTATTCCGGCATCGGCCATATCGGCTTCGCATTGGTCGGCCTCGCCGCCGGCACCGAGCGCGGCATCTACGGTGTCTTGATCTACATGACGATCTACGTCGTCATGACGCTCGGCACCTTCGCGGTCGTGCTGATGATGCGCCGGCAGGGCCGCTATATCGAGACGATCGAGGATCTGGCCGGCCTCTCCTCGACGCGGCCTCTGCTCGCCGCCGCCATGGCGGTCTTCATGTTCTCCTTGGCCGGCATCCCGCCTCTGGCCGGCTTCTTCGGCAAGCTCTACGTCTTCATGGCGGCGGTCGAAGCCGGGCTCACCCCCTTGGCGGTTCTGGCCGTTTTGGCGAGCGTGGTCGGCGCCTATTACTATCTGCGCATCGTCAAGCTGATGTATTTCGACGAGCCGGCCGAGGCCTTCGACCGGCCGGGCCGCATCGAACTGCAGGTGATCTGCACCGTGAGCGCGTTACTGGTCCTGGGCTTCATTCTGATCCCGGCGCCCCTGCTGGCGACCGCGCAGGCCGCTGCCGCGGCGTTGATGCCGTGACCGCGAGCCGTCCCGCGGGTCGTCCCGCGAGCCGTCGTTGATCGCGTTTCGCGTCGAGAGCCTGCCGGCGGTCGGCAGCACCAACGATATCGTCCGCGAACGCGCCGCAGCCGGTGCCGCGGAAGGCTTGGTGGTGCGTGCCGAGGAGCAGCTCGCCGGGCGCGGCCGGCACGGCCGGGTCTGGCGCTCACCACCCGGCAATCTCTACGCCTCGCTGCTCTTTCGCCCCGAGCGGCCGCTCGCCGAGGCGGCGACCTTGTCACTCGTCATCGGCCTCTGCCTCGCCGATACGATCGAGGCCGTGGCCGGTCCGCAGCTCGCACCCCGTCTCGGCCTCGGGGTCAAATGGCCGAACGACGTGCTGGCCGGCGATGCCAAGATCGCGGGCATCCTCTTGGAGAATCTCTGGGCGGCGAGCGAGCGGCCGGCGATCGTGGCGGGTCTCGGGGTCAATGTCGAGATGGCACCCGAGGGGCTGCCCTATCCGGCGACGACGCTTCGCGCGCTCGGGGTCGAGACCACGCCGGCAGCTTTGCTCGACCGGCTGTTGGCGCAGGTGGGAGCGGATTACGGCCGTTGGCAGGCGGGCGGGTTTGCGGCCCTGCGCGAGCGCTGGCTGGCACGGGCGCGGGGGATCGGCGAGGCCGTCGGGGTCAAGGTCGGCGAGCGCACGGTAAGTGGCCGCTTCGTCGATGTGGACGCGAGCGGGCATCTCGTGCTGGAAGGACCGGGGGGGCTTCTGGCACTCAACGCGGGCGAGCTCTTTTTCGGGCCCGAGGCGTCGGTTTGATGGCAGCACGGGCGCTGCAGCTTATATGTCTCGACAGGCTCGTGCCGCGCGTCCCGTCTGCCAGCCGTTGAGGCGTTTGCGATGTTGCTCTTGATCGATGTCGGCAACACCAACACCGTCTTCGCGCTCTATGCGGAACGCGAGCCCAAGGGGCAATGGCGTCTCTCGACGGCGCGGGAGCGGACGGCCGAGGAATATGCCGCACTCTTGTTCCAGCTCATGAGTATCGGCGGCTTTTCGCAACAGCAGGTGGAGGCGGTGGTGATCGCCTCGGTGGTGCCGCAGACCGTTTTCCCGCTGCGGCTGATGAGCCACACGTTCTTCGACTGCAAGGCGTTCGTGGTCGGCGAGGACGTGCCGATTCCGATCGAGAACAAGTTGATCAATCCGAAGGAGGCGGGGGCCGACCGGCTGGTCAACGCGCTGGCTGCGGTGCGCCGCTACACGCCGCCGCTGATGGTGGTCGATTTCGGCACGGCGACCACCTTCGACATCGTCGACGACGATGGTGCCTTCAGCGGCGGCATCATCGCCCCCGGGATCAATCTCTCGATCGAGGCGTTGCATCTGGCGGCCGCCAAGCTGCCGCGGATCGCGGTCGAGCCACCGTCGCAGGTGATCGGCCGCTCGACCGTGCAGGCCATGCAATCCGGCGTGTTCTGGGGTTACATCGGGATGATCGAGGGGCTTGCCCGGCGGGTCGAGGCCGAGTACGGCAAGTCCATGACGGTCATTGCCACAGGTGGTCTAGCCCCATTGTTCGCCAGACACTGTTCAACGGTAGAGCATGTCGACCGCGATCTCACGATGATCGGGCTGGTCGAGATCTACCTCGAGAATCGCGATCTCATTCGCTCCGGCAAGAAAGCAGAACCGTGACCCAACCCATTCGCTTCGTCGCCCTCGGTGGGATCGGCGAAATCGGCATGAACCTCTATCTCTACGAACTCGACGGCCAGTGGCTGATGGTCGAGTGCGGCATCGCCTTTGCCGATGATCGCCATCCCGGTGCCGACATCCTGATGCCGGACATCGGCTTCATCGAGGAGCGCAAGGACAAGCTCGCCGGCATCGTCATCACGCATGCCCACGAGGACCACATCGGTGCGGTGCCCTATTTGTGGGAGCGGCTCGGCTGTCCGCTCTACTGCACCCGCTTCCCGGCGGCAGTGCTGCGCCGCAAGCTGGTCGAGCACGACACCAAGGCACCGACGCCGATCCGCGTCGTCGAGAACGCGGCACCCTTCGATGTCGGCCCGTTCGCCTGCCGGCTGATCCACATGACCCACTCGATCCCCGAGGCCAGTGCTCTGGCGATCGAGACACCGCACGGTATCGTGCTGCACACCGGCGACTGGAAGCTCGATCCGGCACCGATGCTGGGCGAGACGAGCGATATCGAGCTTTTGGAGACGATCGGTGCGGAAGGCGTGCTGGCCCTGGTCGCCGACAGCACCAACGTCTTGAGCCCCGGCACCTCGGGCTCGGAGGCCGAGGTCCGCGACAGCCTGCGCGAGCTGATCGGCAGCCAGCCGCACGCGGTGGCGCTGACCACTTTCGCCTCCAACGTGGCGCGGCTGGAGACGGCGATGTTCGCCGGTGCCGAGGCCGGCCGCGAGATCGTCGTGGTCGGTCGCTCGATGCACCGGATGATCGATGCGGCCAAGGAGTGCGGCTACCTCCAGGACATCCCGCCGCTCCGTGACGAGCGTGACGCCGCCGCGCTGCCGCGCCACCGGGTGCTCTATCTCGTCACCGGCAGCCAGGGCGAGCCCAGGGCGGCGATGCAGCGGATCGCGACGGGCAACCACCCGCGCGTTCGGCTGGAAGCCGGCGACACGGTGATCTTCTCCTCCAAGATCATCCCCGGCAACGAAAAGGCGCTCTACGCGCTGCACAATCACCTGGTCGAGCTGGGTGTCGAGGTGATCACCGAGGAGGACCACTTCGTCCACGTCTCGGGCCATCCGAGCCGCGACGAGATGGAGCAGATGATGCGCTGGATGAAGCCCAAGGTCGTGGTGCCGATCCACGGCGAGGCCCGCCATCTCTACGCGCATGCCAGGTTCGCGAAGACGCTCGGCATCGAGCAGGCGCTGGTCGTCAGGAACGGCGATCTCGTTCGACTCGGGCCGCTGCCGGCCGGGGTCGAGGCGGAGGTGCCGGTCGGCCGCCGGGTGCTCGAGACCGACGAGCTTCTCGATTCGGCCGACGAGCTCTATCGGTCGCGGCGCCGGCTCGCCAGTCACGGCACGGTGGTGGTCGGGATCGTGCTCGATCCCTACGGCAGCGTGCTCGCGACGCCGCAGCTCACCTGCATCGGGGCGATCGATCTCTCCAGCTTCGGCGACCTCGAGAAGGAGGCGGCGGAGCTGATCGCCGATGCGGTCGAGGATCTGCCGGATCGCGATATTCTCGACGACGAGCGGGTCGAGCAGGTGGTGCGGACCGCCCTTCGCCAGGCGCTCAATCTGCCGCGCAACAAGCGGCCGATCGTGGAGGTACAGATCACCCGGCTGTCGGCACAGTCGCTCGACAGCCTCGAAGCCGATGACAAGGTGGGAGTTGCAGGATGAGTGAGAACTTCAAGCTCGGCCGGTTGAATCACGTGGCGATCGCGGTGCCCGACATCGAGGCCGCCCGGGCGACCTATGCGGCGACGCTGGGTGCCACGGTCTCTGCCGTGGCGGACCAGCCCGACCACGGCGTGCAGACCGTCTTCATCGAGCTGCCGAACACCAAGGTCGAGCTCTTGGGTGTGCTCGGTGACAAGTCGCCGATCGCGGCCTTTTTGGAGAAGAACCCGGGCGGCGGCATGCACCACATCTGCTACGAGGTCGACGACATCATCGCTGCCCGCGACAAGCTCAAGGCCGAGGGGGCACGCGTGCTGGGTGACGGCACGCCCAAGATCGGTGCCCACGGCAAGCCCGTGCTCTTCCTTCATCCCAAGGATTTCTACGGCACCCTGGTCGAGCTCGAGCAGGCTTGAGCCGATGTGGGGAAGACGATCTTCCCCGCACCCCGACAAGGTAACGAGGGGGCGTGGGGGACATCGTTTCCCCCACCTCTTTTGATCTTATGCATTCCTTCTGCCGAAAGCCGAACCGTTGACCCCGCTCGGTGCGGTCGTCACCTATGTCTGCGTCTGGTGGATCATCTTCTTCATGGCCCTGCCGTGGGGGGCCGCACCACCGGCGAACCCGGAGCCCGGGCACGCGCCGAGTGCGCCGGAAAGGCCGCGGCTGCTGCTCAAGGTGGCGATCACCACGGTGCTCGCCGGCCTGGCCACCTGGGGCGTGGCACTGGTCATCGACAGTGGCATCATCGAGCTGCGCCCGCCGCCCGGCACCTTCGACTGAGCATCGGCCATATCGCCCAAAAGTTGATTTATTTTCAAGCCTCTGTAGGGTCCTTACCGCTGGTCGTCCGGCTAAACGTAAAATTTTAAGGGATTTAGGGTCTAAATCGGCGCGAATTCGGAACGATAAAGGAGGCGCCAGCGCGTTTTTTCGTTGTTGGTATTCTACCCATGGGTTAATACAGAGACCGTGTTCATGGGTTTCTCCTGTGACACCCGACTTGAGGCGTTTCCTCCCTATTGACTTGGCCGCGGCATCCGCCGCGGCCATTTTTTTTCGTGCGACCGGCTGGGACTTCGACGCGATCGGCAGGTCGATCGGGCCGCTGCCGACACGGGACTCTCGGGCTGGTGCTCCGGCGGCGCCGGTGGCAGGTTGGTGGCGTCGTTTCCTGCAGCACGAAGAGGAGGATGTCGCCCATGGGCCTGATCCAGCTCGTCTACGCGTCGCGGCCGTTCGGTTTCGACCAGGCCGCCCTCAACGGTATCCTGATCGAAGCGCGCAGGCTCAACCCGGAATACGACGTCACCGGCGCCCTGATTTGCCGCGCCGACCTCTATCTGCAGCTCCTCGAAGGGCCGGCGGAGGCGGTCGAGGCGACCTTCGCGCGCATCGCCCGTGACGACCGCCACGTCGAGGTCCAGCGCCTGGTGACCCGGCCCGTCGACAAGCGCCTGTTCCCCGACTGGGCGATGCGCCACGATCCGGCCCGCTCCTGGATGTGGACCCCGCAAGAGGTCGACGACGGGGCCCTTGCCCGAGCGACGGAGGCGGAGGTCGTGGCGGTGTTCGAGCGCGTCGCCGCCGAGCCGCCGGAAAGTGGCAACACGGCTGCCGGCTGAGGCCAGCCGGGATATCCGGCCGAGGCCGTCGGCTCGGTGGGCTCTCAGATCGGGTTCTGCGCGCCCACGAAATAGATCAGCTTGCCCGCTTCGTCGAACAGCGGGCGGATACGCAGGCGGTTCATGAACGGCGTGCCGTCTTTTTTGTAGTTCAGAATGTCGATCGTGAAACTCGTCTGTGCCGCGAGCGCGTGGCGAATGGCCTGCACCGCGTCGAGGTTGGTATCCGGCCCCTGCAGGAACCGACAATTCCGGCCGATCGCTTCCGCGGCAGGGTAGCCCGTCTGCCGCTCGAATGCCTCGCTGACATAAATCATCGGGTTGTCGGGCAGCATCGGGTTGGAGATGACCACGCTCATCTCGACCTCGTCGGCCAAGAGCTGGCCCGTCAACTCCTCGTCGGTCGCCGACTTGATCAAGGCGATCGGCCCTCCCTACCAGGACGTCCAGCAGCGCGACCGCGCCGGATCGCTAGTGTGTCGGCGGCCAGTATGGCCGACCGTCGGCTCATTCCAAGGTGTTTTCGGGGCCAAGGTGTTTTCGAGGCCAAAGGGTTTCGAAGCCGAGGGGGTTGCGAGAATGGTGGTCGGGTAGCGACCGCGATCGGGCGGGCCCATCCTCGAACGTTCCGGCGGCGCGGCACCAGCTCTCCGCCGAGACGCCTCGCCGACCGTCGGCGCGCAGCTCGTCGACGACTTTCGCCGCCCTACTGACCGAGGCCCGGCACGAGCGTAATCGGCCAGAAGAGGGGCAGCGCCAGGAATGCTGCGGTCTTCGGCCACTGGCTCACGACGATGCCGCGCTTGGCCGCGTAGGACAGCCAGAACGCGGCCAGGAGCGCCATCGTCGTCATCGCCCCGAACTCGCCGGCCGAAACGAAGCCCTCGGCACCGCCGGGTAGGGTGACCGCACCGGGCTCGATGCCGAGCACCTTGAACGAGGCGATCACCAGCCGGCCGACCGAGATATTGGCAACGGCGACCAGCGCGAACAGGATGTGGTCCATGTGGGTGGCGATGTCGCCGCGGCGTGCCGCCTGCCACGCCAGCACGAAACAGGCCGTGCTGGCGCCGACCAGCACGGTGATCTGCAGCACGCTCGCCAACGACGCGACACCGCGGGCGAGCACCGACGAATCCCAGAGCATGGCCATGCCGGTGGCGACGTAGAGCAGATAGACCGGCACCAGGATTCGACCGTGTCGGCGGTGCCAGGCGCGCGCTGCCTTGCCGGGCGCGCGTCCGCCGGCGGCGCGCAGACCCAGCATTGCCTGTACGGGGAAGGCGGCGAGCAGCAGCACGCCGACGATCGCGTGGCTGGCATGGGCGATCGGTGCCACGTCCTGATACGCGGTGCGCACCGCCCATTCACCGGTTACCACCCAGATCGCGTAGGACAAGAGGAACGGGACGACCAGCATGCTCAGGGCCGCCACCAGGTAACCGGTGAACAGCCGATCCGGCAGGTGTGCGCGAGTGGTGTCGCTCGCCGTGGCCACGGCTTTCGAGCGGAGCGCTGTTGCGTCCCTCATCGACCCATCTCCCACCCGCACCCGGACACGAGGACCGACCGAGCGTCAGAACCCCGACCGAGGTTCCCGCCTACTCTCCTCGTCCGGGTGAAATGCGGCGAGCGCTCTCGCCGGGCAAGGGGGCGTGACGCGAAACGTGCCGTCTTCACGCGTTTGCGCCGCACCGTGAAAGTTCGGGTGGGGCGCGGGGAGGATCATCCTCCCAGCATTTTCTTGTTTCTCTTTATTCGACCAAGTGCTGCTCGAAGAAATCGATCGTCCGCGACCAGGCGAGCTCGGCGGCTTCCTGGTCGTAGCGGGCTTCGTTGGTGTCGTTGTGGAAGGCGTGGTTGGTGCCTTCGTACATGTGCAGCGTATAGGGTACGCCGGCGGCTTCGAGCGCTGCTTCGTAGGCGGGGATGCCGGCATTGATGCGCTCGTCGAGCTCGGCGTAGTGGAGCATGAGGGGCGCCTGGATCTCGGCGGCATCCTCGGCACTCGGCTGGCCGCCGTACCAGGCGACGGCGGCACCGAGCTCGGGCACGGCGACGGCGGTACGGTTCGTGAGCGCCCCGCCCCAGCAGAAGCCGGTGACCCCGATGCGTCCGGTGGTGGCCTCGTGGTCGGCGAGGAAGCGGACGGCGGCGGCGCTGTCGGCGACGGTCCGGGCGCCGTCGAGCTCGCGGATCAGGTTGCGAGCCTCGTCCTCGTCGGCGGGGGTGCCGCCCAGGGGCGAGAGGAAGTCGGGGGCGAGGGCGACGAAGCCTGCGAGTGCTGCTCTGCGGGTGACGTCCTCGATATGCGGGTTGAGGCCGCGGTTTTCGTGGATGACGACGATGCCGGGCAGTAGCTCGCTGGCATCGGCGGGCCGGGCGAGATAGCCGGAGACCTCGCCCGTGGCGCCGTCGAAGGTGACGCGTTCGATGGCGAGGCGAGGGTCGTCCGGCGAGACGATGGCGGCCTTGGCGTAGTTGTTCTCGAGCACGGCAACGGCGGCGGTGGCAGCGGCGCTGCCGCCGGTGACCTGGACCATGCGGTCGATGAACTTGCGGCGGTCGAGATGCTCGTGGGTGTAGGCGTCGTAGAGCCTGACCCATTCTTGCGGTGGTCGAATCGCCATTCTGCATTCCCCCTTTCGGCTGGATAGCTGGGTCGATGAGCTAGCGCCGAAGGCGAAGTGGGCAAGCATCCTGCCGCATTTTTGGGCAAGATTGACAGTTCGGTGAAGACGCCGGCATCTTCGTCGGAAAACGTTCGGAGGAAGCGGCCGATGTTCGACGAGATGCAGGGTGAAGGGGCCGAGTGCCGACCGGCCTATGCGCTGGTCAAGGAGTGGCTGGAGCGGACACCGGCCGATCTGATGCGGCGCAAGGAATTGGAGGCCGAGGCGCTGTTCCGCAAGATCGGTATCACCTTCGCGGTCTACACCGAGGGTGGTGATCCCGAGCGGCTGATCCCCTTCGATCTCATCCCGCGCGTCCTCGATGCCGCCGAATGGGACCTCTTGGCGAGTGGGCTGGAGCAGCGGGTCAAGGCGCTCAACCGCTTCGTCGCCGATGTCTACGGGGCGCGCGAGATCATTCGTTCGGGCACGGTGCCCGAGCGGCTGATCGCGGGTAACGACGCCTTCGAGGCGCAGATGGTGGGGGTTGCCGTACCGGGTGGTGTCTACACCCACATCGCCGGGATCGACATGGTCCGGGTCGGGCCCGAGGAGTTCTACGTTCTCGAGGACAACGGCCGCACGCCTTCCGGGGTCTCCTACATGCTGGAGAACCGTGAGGTGATGATGCGGCTGTTCCCCAATCTCTTCGCTCGGCAAGCGATCCAGCCCGTCTCGCATTATCCCGAAGAGCTCTTGGCGACGCTGCAGAGCGTGGCACCGCGCAACTGCCCCGGCGAGCCGGTCGTGGCACTGTTGACCCCCGGCTTCTACAACAGCGCCTATTACGAGCATTCGTTCCTCGCCGACGAGATGGGGATCGAGCTCGTCGAGGGGCACGACCTCGTGGTCGAGAACGGCATCGTCCACATGCGCACGACGCAGGGGCTGCGCCGGGTCGACGTGATCTACCGGCGGATCGACGATGCGTTTCTCGATCCCTTGGCGTTCCGTGCCGATTCGGCGCTCGGTGTGGCCGGCATCTTCGATGCCTACAAGCGCGGCAACGTGACCCTCGCCAACGCGGTGGGCGCCGGGGTCTGCGACGACAAGGCGATCTACACCTACGTCCCCGACATGATCCGCTTCTATCTCGGCGAGAAGCCGATCTTGAACAACGTGCCGACCTGGCGTTGTGCGGAGCCCGACGACCTCGCCTACGTGCTGGATCATCTGGACGAGCTCGTGATCAAGGCGGTGCACGGCTCGGGCGGCTACGGCATGCTGGTCGGGCCGCATGCCGCCAAAGCCGACATCGAGGTGTTTCGCGAGAAGCTGAAGGCGCGGCCGTTCGACTACATCGCCCAGCCGACGCTCGCCTTGTCGACCTGTCCCACCTTCGTCGACAGCGGCGTCGCCCCGCGCCACGTCGATCTGCGCCCTTATGTCCTCTGCGGCGCCGACGAGGTCCGGATCGTACCGGGCGGGCTCACCCGGGTGGCGCTGAAGGAGGGCTCGCTCGTCGTCAATTCGAGCCAGGGCGGCGGCACCAAGGACACCTGGGTGCTCGCACCCGAAGCGACCCGGCACTTCGCGGCACCGGCTGCGGCGGTTCAGCAGCAGAGCCAGAGCCTTGTGGGGGGCTGACGCGATGCTCAGCCGCAGCGCCAGCAATCTCTTCTGGCTCGCCCGCTCGGTCGAGCGGATGGACTACGTTGCCCGGCTCCTGGATGTCGCCCAGCGCATGTCGGTGCTGACCACCTCGTCCTCGGTCGACGAGTGGCGCTCGGCGATCATTGCGGCTGGCGTCGAGACTGCGTTCGACGGTGTACATCCGGCGACCGACGAGGCGGCGGTGGTCGATTATCTGGCCCGCGAGCCGCGCAATCCGTCGTCTGTCCTCAACTGCCTGTTTCAGGCGCGCAACAACGCGCGGGCGGTACGCTCGCAACTGTCGATCGATGTCTGGGAGGCGATCAACGGCGCTTATCTCGAGGCCCGACAGTTCACCGAGGCGACGTATGCCCGTGACAACTTTCCGGTCTTCGTCGACTGGGTGAAGCGGCAGGCGCTGCTGTTCAACGGTGCCTATTCGAACACGATGCTGCGGACCGACAGTTTCTACTTCCTGCGGCTCGGCACGTTTCTGGAGCGGGCCGACAACATCGCCCGGATCCTCGACGTCAAATACCACATCCTGTTGCCCAGCTACGAAAAGGTCGGCGGCTCGCTCGACTACTACCAGTGGGCGGCGATCCTGCGTTCGGTCTCCGCACGGCGCAGCTACCACGTGCTCTACAAGGGCCGGGTGGTGCCCTGGCAAGTGGCAGAGATGCTGATCCTGCGCCCGGAAATGCCACGCTCGCTACGTTCCTCGGTCGAGCAGGTGATGCTCAATCTCGACCTGCTCGCCGGGCGCTACGGCGGTCGTTCCGGTGCCCCGCACCGGCTCGCCGGCGAGCTTTTGGCGAAGCTCCGCTACAGCTCGATCGACGACATCTTCCAGACCGGTCTGCACGAATTCCTGACCGAGACGATCGAACGGACGAGGGTGATCGGCACCGAGATCGACCGGTTCTATCTCGGCTGAGCCACCTCAGCAGGGTCGACGGCGCTCCGGCAGGGCGTAGGTCAGGGCGCGGAGGTGGTCGGCCATTGCCTGGCGGTCGCGCAGATGGGCGATCGCCGCATAGGGCAGGAGGTCGCCGATGGTGACGCCGATGGTGGCGCCGATCTTGTTGTGTACCTCGTTGAAGAAGAGCCCGGTGCGCAGGGTCAGGCTGAACTGGCTCGCCACCTGAAAGAGCCGGCTGTTCTGGCCGCTGAAGCGAACCGGCAGGACAGGGGCCTGGGCCGCCTGGATCAGCCGTGCCGTGAAGGGTTTCCAGCGCTCGTCGACGGCGTGGCGGGCGAAGCTGTGCTGCGTGGTCGAGACCGCACCCGCCGGAAAGACGAGAATGACCCCGCCCTGCTTCAGCCAGTCGATCGCCATCCGGCGGACGGCGACGTTGCGGCTCGCGGCATCGGCGCAGGTGCTGAAATCGATCGGCAGGATGCGTTCGGCCGCTTCCGGTGCCTTGCCCAACAGCCCGTGCGCGACAATCCGGTAGTCGGACCGCCGCCCTCCGACCAGCGTCGCGAGCACGCAGCCGTCGACGACGCCGAACGGGTGATTGGCGACGACCACCAGCGCGCCCTTGGCCGGGATCTTGTCGAGATCCGCGGGGTCGTGATCGATCCTGAGATCGAGCAGGCGAATCCCGGCAGCGAAGAAGTCCTCGTCGGGCACGGGCCGGCTGCGGAAGTCCTCGTAGAGCCGGCGCAGCTTCTTCTGCCCGGTCAGCCGCTCGAGGCCGCGAATGGCCAGGCGGCGCAGTTTCGGGTCGGTCGGGTGGGCATAGCTGAAATCGACGCTGCCGCGCATCGATGCTCCGCAAGATAGTGGGTTTCGTGACGGCCATACCGCGGCGCGGTGACAACATCGGGGCAATTGTGCGTCAGCCGGACGCCTGCTCGTCCCGACGGCGGATGAAGCGGCGGACGTCCTCGACGATCTGTTCCGGGCGGTCGAGGAAGATGTCGAGATTGGTGAGCAGCGCGTCACCCTGCAGCGCCCCGCTCGCCGTCCAGCGGTGCCAGAGCGAGACCGGTCGCAGGCCGTAACGGGCAGGATCGGCAAGGGCGAGTGCGAGGTAGGGCACGCTGCTGCGCCAGCGGCGAACAAGGACCAGCCGGGCGTCGTCGATGTCCGACCAGGGGATCTTCCGTTGACGGTGGCCGTCGAGGATCAGCGCGTCGGCGGCCAGCGTCAGAGTGCGGCAGCGCAGGCCGTAGCGGGCGATGGTCACGAGCTTGGCGGTACCGACGGCGAGGCCGGCGGTGAGCAGGATCGCACCGAGCGAGCCCGCCTCGCCGCTGCCGACGAGGCGGTTGCAGAATCCGCCGAGCGGCAGGGCCAGGAGAACGGCAACGACGCCTCCGGCGACCAGGGGAAAGACGGCCCGGGAAAGCTCGCCCGAACGGTGGACGATGGTCGAAGCGCTTTCCCGTGCCGCCGTTCGGCTGCTGCGAAAGCGCTGTTTCTCGACGAGATCGACGAACAGCCAGACGCCGGCCAGGGCCAGGGCGAGCCAGACCATGTGCGGCGGCTCGAGCGGAGTCTCGGCCATCACCCGCGGATCGGCGAGCAGGGCGGCAAGGCTGCCGACGACGGCCAAGACGAGCAGCCGCAGCAGATCGACGCCGGGGCCGGACTCCGCGGCATGGATGGAACGGGTGGGCATCGGTCTCCGCCTCGAGGATGGCGGTGCCGAGCATCGCAGCCGGTGCTGAAGATTCGGTTAAGAGCCCTCTCTGATTGGGGTCGTTGGTGTCAAGCTGCTCCGCTTCTTTCGCCAACCATCGTCTCGACCCGTTCCTGCGGGTCACGCGCTTCTCTTC
>Ga0208075_1000182_pt1 | contig 39762 bp, 41 predicted proteins | sample HotLakmasection5_FD_184728 | JGI IMG/M metagenome (GOLD analysis project Ga0208075, IMG submission 184728) | Hypersaline microbial mat communities from Hot Lake, Washington, USA - Section #5 (SPAdes) | ecosystem: Environmental > Aquatic > Non-marine Saline and Alkaline > Hypersaline > Microbial... | reverse complement strand
CCGGTCTTCGACCAGCCACCATGGACGAGTACCGCGAAGTCGCCCAGCTCCTGTGGAATCTCGTGCGCCGCGGCCGCCAGCCAGGCGGCCATGCCGTCCCGGTCGGTCACGTCCAGCACGCCGGTCTCGACGACGGCGCCCCGGTTCCGGCACTGCTCCGCCACCGCCGCCAGCCGGTCCGCGCTGCGCCCCGTCAGCAGCAGCGTCCGACCCGGCCCGGCATATTCCAGCGCCAGCGCCGTGCCGATGCCGTTCGACGCGCCGGTGATGAGAATGATGCGGGGATCGCGCATGCCCGTCACGCTTGTTGCCGCCGTCGGGCAACCGGTATAACGCCCGGACCCGCGCCCTGTCTCGCGTCCAGGAAGGAACCGCGCCTTGCCAGCCCCCGCTTCCGCCCCCGGTCCCGCCCCCGGCGGTCCTCCGGCGGCGATCGCCAGCATGACCGGCTTTGCCCGTACCGAGGCCGGCCACGGCCCGTACGCCTGGACCTGGGAGGGCCGCAGCGTCAACAGCCGCTCGCTCGACCTGCGCGTCCGCCTGCCCGCCGGGTTCGACCGGCTGGAGCCGACCGTGCGCGCCGAGGCCGGGCAGCGCTTCAAGCGCGGCAGCGTCACGGTCGGCCTGTCCATGGCCCGGGGCGAGACGACCACGCGGCTCAGGGTCAACCGCGACCTGCTGGACCAGGTCCTGGCCATTTCGCGCGAGCTGGTGCAGGCCGGCGCCGAGCCGCCGCGGCTCGATGCCCTGCTCGCCGTGCGCGGCGTGATCGAGCCGGTCGAGGAGGAGGAGCAGGCCGACGCGAGCCAGCTCGACACGGCGCTGCTGCGCTCGCTGGGCACCATGCTCGACGACCTCGCCCTGGCGCGGGCGGAGGAAGGCGCCCGCCTGGCGACGGTCCTGGACGAGCACCTGGACCACATCGCCGCCCGGGCCGCGGGCGCGGCTGCGGCGGCCCAGCCGGACGCGCTCAGGGCGCGGCTGCGCCAGCTCGTCGCAGAGCTGCTCGACGCGGCGCCCGCCCTGCCGGAGGAGCGGCTCGCCCAGGAGGCCGCGCTGCTGGTCGGCAAGGCCGACGTGCGCGAGGAGATCGACCGCCTGGGGGCCCACATCGACCAGGCGCGGACGCTGCTGGCGGGCGGCGGCGCGGTCGGGCGGCGGCTGGACTTCCTGTGCCAGGAGCTCAACCGCGAAGCCAACACCCTGTGCTCCAAGGCGGCGGACGTCGAGCTGACCCGTGTCGGGCTGGACCTGAAGGCCGCCATCGAGCAGTTCCGCGAGCAGGTGCAGAACATCGAATGACGGCTGTCCCGGACCCCGGCCCCTCCCCCACCCCGCGCGGCATCCGGCGCCGCGGGCTGATGCTGGTGCTGTCGTCGCCGTCGGGCGCCGGCAAGACGACCATCTCGCGCCGGCTGCTGGAGCGCGACGACAACCTGAGCATGTCGGTGTCGGTCACCACCCGGCCGATGCGCCCCGGCGAGGTCGACGGCCGCGACTACCATTTCATCTCTCCGGAGCGCTACCGGGCGATGGTGGCCGGCGGCGAGCTCCTGGAGCACGCCCGGGTGTTCGACCATCACTACGGCACGCCACGCGCCGCCGTGGAGGCGGCCCTGGCGGACGGGCACGACGTGCTGTTCGACATCGACTGGCAGGGCACCCAGCAGCTCGCCCACGCGATGCGCCGGGACCTGGTCACGGTGTTCATCCTGCCGCCCTCCGTGGCGGAGCTGAACCGCCGCCTGCACACCCGCGCCCAGGACAGCGCCGAGGTCATCGCCCGGCGCATGGCCAAGGCCGCCGACGAGATGAGCCACTGGCCCGAGTACGACTACGTCGTCGTCAACCGCAACGTCGACGCCAGCGTCGCCGACGTGGAGGCGGTGCTGCGGGCCGAGCGGCTGCGGCGCGAGCGCCAGGTCGGCATGGTCGACTTCGTCCGGGACCTGCGCAGCAGCGTCGCGGACGATGCGACCGTGTGACGCTGTCCCCCGACGACGCAGGTTATTTTGCAGTGCAAAATGTTACATGATTCCAGTTGAGCCGACGGTGCCGGGGAGCGGGCCATGCAGCCCAGGTTCGTGTGGAAGCCGGAATACGAGACCGGCAACAGCAGGATCGACGAACAGCATCAGCAGCTGATCGAGCTGGCCAACCTGCTCTGGCTCGCCCTTCAGCAGGGCAAGGCGGACGACGTGGTGTCGCGCGCCATCGACGCCCTGATCGCCTATGCGAACTACCACTTCTCGGAAGAAGAGGCGTTCTTCGCGCGGATCGGCACCCCGGTCCTGGACCGGCACCGCCGCGACCACGAGCAGTTGACCGGCGACATCCGCGCGATGGCCATCGCCGACCTGACCGGCGCCAAGAACCTCGGCGCAAAGCTGGAACACTGGGTGGAAAACCAGCTGCTGCCGCACATGATGTATGCCGACCAGGAAGCGCTGAATGCCGCGGCGGCCTGAGGCACCTTGACGGACACGCTGCACGGGGCCGCCCGCCGTTCGCTCCAGACTGCCGCCCTTCCGGGAGCCCGCTCATGAAATGGCTGCGGCGCGCGCTCGTCGCCCTGCTCGTCCTTGTCCTGCTGATCGCCGCCGGGCTGGCCGGAGGCTGGGCCTGGCTGCGCACCGGGCTGCCCGATCATGCCGCCACTGTCGCGGTCAACGGCGTCGCGGCCCCGGTTCGGGTCATCCGCGACGCCCACGCGGTGCCGCACGTGTTCGCCGAGAGCGAGGCCGACGCGGCCTACGCGCTCGGCTTCGTGCATGCCCAGGACCGGTTCTTCCAGATGGAGATGTCGCGGCGCCTGGGCGCGGGGCGGCTGGCCGAGGTCACCGGCGCGGCGGCGTTGCCCGCGGACCGGTTCATGCGCATCGCCGGCGTGTACGACCTGGCCGAGGCGAGCTATGCGGAGCTGCCGGTCGAGGTGCGCCGCCAGCTCGACCGCTACGCCGCCGGCGTCAATGCCTGGCTGGCGCACCACGAGGGCCCGTGGCCGCCGGAGCTCTATGTGCTCGGGATCGAGCCCGAGCCGTGGCGGCCCGCCGACAGCCTGGTGCTGGCCCGGCTCATGGCGCTTCAGCTCTCCATGAACTACCGCGAGGAACTGGTCCGGGCCCGGCTCCAGGAGGCGGTCGGCGCCGAGCCGCTCGCCGACCTGTACCCCGACACGGACCTGCCGCAGGTCACGACCATCGGCGCGCTGCCCGGCGGCGCGCTGCCCGGCGAGGCGCTGGCGCGCCTGCATGCCGCCCTGCCCGACCTCGGCCCGCCGGGCGCATCGAACGCCTGGGTCGTTGCCGGCGACCTGACCCGGACCGGCGCGCCGATCCTGGTCAACGACCCGCACCTGGGCCTGTCGGCGCCGATCCTGTGGTACCTGGTCCGCGTGGTCACGCCCGACCTGACGCTGGCGGGCGCCACCATTCCCGGTGCGCCCATGGTCGTCCTCGGCCACAACGGCACGATTGCCTGGGGATTGACCACCACCGGCAGCGACACCCAGGACCTGTTCGTCGAGCGCCTCGACCCGGACGATCCGGGCCGCTACCTGACCCCGGACGGCAGCCGGCCGTTCGAGACGCACGAAGAGATCATCCCGGTGGCCTGGGGCGAGCCCGAGCCGCTGACCGTCCGCCGCACCCGCCACGGCCCGGTGATCAGCGATGCCCGCCCGGCCGAGGCCGCCGCCGTGCTCGGCGAGGACGCGGTGCTGGCGCTCGCCTTCCCCGGCCTGAGCGACGCGGACGTCATCGCCGAGGCGATGTACGGGCTGAACCGGGCCCGCGACTGGGCGGAGTTCCGGGCTGCGCTGGCGCTCTGGGTGGCGCCGCAGCAGAACGTGTTCTACGCCGACACCGGCGGCGACATCGGCATGGTCGCGCCGGCCCGGGTGCCGATCCGCCGTGCCGGCAACGGGCTGGTGCCGGTGCCCGGCTGGACCGACGCGTACGCCTGGACCGGGTTCATCCCCTACGAGGACCTGCCGGCCGTGCACAACCCGCCCTCCGGGCGCATCGTCAACGCCAACAACCCGGTGGTCGGCCCCGGCTACCCGTACCTGATCGCGGCGTACGCGTACGAGCCGCCGTACCGCGCCCTGCGCATCCACGACATGCTGGACGCGGCCGGGCCGTACACGGTGGAGGGCATGGTGCCGCTGCTGATGGACCCGCTGTCCCCCGCCGCGCGCGACCTGCTGCCGCTCATGCTGGCGTTCGAGCCGCCCGACGGCCGCGCCGCGGAGGCCGTCGCCATGCTGCGCGCCTGGGACGGCGTCATGGCCCGCGACCGGCCCGAGCCGCTCATGTTCACGGCCTGGCTGCTGGAGCTGAACCGGGCGCTGTACGCCGACGAGCTGGGGCTGGCGTTCCTGGAGTACCAGGGACTGCAGGCGCGTACGGTCCGCCACATGCTGACCGACGCGCGCCGGTGGTGCGACGACGTCGCCACGGACGACGTGACGGAGACGTGCGCGGACATCCTCGCCGCTTCGCTGGACCAGACCCTCGCCACCCTGAGCGCGCGCCACGGTGCGGACATGGCGGCGTGGCAGTGGGGCGATGCGCACAGCGCAACGCTGAGTCACCGCATCTTCGGCCGGGTGCCGGTGCTGCGCGACCTGGTCGACCTGTCGGTGCCGACCGACGGCGGCGAGTACACCGTCAACCGCGGCGGCATGCGCGTGGCCGGAGAGGGGCCGTTCCGTCACGTCCACGGCGCCGGCTTCCGCGCGATCTACGACCTGTCCGACCTGGACAACTCGCGCTTCATCATTGCGACGGGCCAGTCCGGGAACCCGCTGTCGCCCCACTTCGGCGATCTGGTCGGGATGTGGCGGGACGGCGGCATGATCACGCTTGCCGGCAGTGCCGCGGAGTTGGCCGACACCGGCCTCGGCACCCTGACGCTGGTGCCCGAGGCGCCCTGAGCCGCCCGCCGCCGGGCCGTCCGCCCGTGCCTCAAGGCCAGGGGCCCAGGGTGTGGAAGGCGCCGCGGTAATAGGCCAGCGGCTCCGCGTCGCGCAGCACGCCGAGCCGCGCCACCCGTCCGATCAGGATGCAGTGATCGCCCTCCGCGGGGGCCGACGCCAGCGTGCAGTCGAGCGCCGACAGCGCCTCGCTCAGGATCGGCGCCCCGGTCTCCCAGGTCTCCGTCTGCACGTCGTTCCAGTCGTCGGGGGTGCGCGCGAAGCGCTCGCACAGCACCGCCTGGTCGGCGGACAGCACGTTGACCGCGAACACGCCGGCGTCGAGGAACGCAGCCAGCGTCCGCGCGTCGCGCCCCAGGCAGAACAGCACCAGCGGCGGCTCCAGCGACAGCGACGTAAACGAGTTGATGGTGACCCCGATGCGCCGTCCGGTCCGGGTCACCGTCGTGACCATGGTGACCCCCGTGACGAAGCGCCCCAGAACGTCGCGGAACGCGCGCGGGTCGACCTGCGGCGCGGACGGCGGCTTGGGCTTGACGAGCGGCATGCTGGTTTCCGGACCCTGAGGCGAACGGCGCGGGCTGAACGGACGGCTTAGACATGCGGTGCCGCGCCACACCCGGCAAGTGGCCGCGGCAATGCGCCGGTTACCATTAAACCGTTCTTAAGGGAAAGGGGACAGGCTCGACGCAGGATCGCGCCGTCCAGCCGGGCGGCGTCTGCGGGACCGGTCAATGCTGCTCATCATCGGGTCGATCATCGTCACCATCTGCACTCTGGGGGGGTATGCCGCCCTGGGCGGGCACATTGGCGTGCTCTGGCAGCCGTTCGAGTTCGTCATCATCGGCGGCGCCGCGGCCGGCGGTTATATCATTGCCAATCCCAAGAACGTCCTGATGCGGACGGCTTCGGCGGTCAGGCAGGTCCTCGTCGCGCGACGCCACGACAAGGAGTCCTACCTGGAGCTGCTCAGCCTGCTCTACCAGCTGTTCAAGGTGGCCAAGACCAAGGGCATGCTGACCCTGGAGCAGCACATCGAGAAGCCCGACGAGAGCTCCATCTTCCAGCAGTTCCCGAGCATCTACAACAACCAGCGCGCCCTGACCTTCATCTGCGACTACCTGCGCCTGATCTCCCTTGGCTCGGAGGATCCCCACACGCTGGAGGACCTGATGGACGAGGAGATCGAAACCGCCCACCAGGAGAGCTATCAGGTCGCCAACGCCATGCAGACCGTCGCCGATACCCTGCCGGCGCTGGGCATCGTGGCGGCCGTGCTCGGCGTGATCAAGACGATGGGCGCGATCACCGAGCCGCCGGAGGTGCTCGGGCGGCTGATCGGCGGCGCGCTGGTCGGCACGTTCCTGGGCGTCTGGCTCGCCTACGGGTTCGTCGGTCCGCTCGCGAACGCCCTGAAGGCCATGTACGACTCCGAGATCAAGTACTTCCAATGCATCAAGGCCGGCCTGCTGGCGCACCTGCACGGCAACGCGCCCGCGGTGTCGATCGAGTTCGCCCGCAAGGCCCTGTTCAACGACGTGCGCCCGGACTTCTACGAGGTGGAAGAGACGACCCAGGCGCTGCCGCCCGCCGTCTAGCGCCGCAAGACCGGAGGCGACCGTCACCATGGCCAACGCAAACGGCGACGCCGTCATCATCATCAAGAAGAAGAAAAAGGGCGGCCATGCGGCTCACCACGGCGGCGCCTGGAAGGTCGCCTATGCCGACTTCGTGACGGCGATGATGTCGTTCTTCCTGCTGCTGTGGCTGCTCAACGTGACCACGGACGAGCAGCGGCGCGGCATCGCGGACTATTTCGATCCCAGCGCCGTGGCGCGCTCGCACAGCGGCGCGGGCGGCGTGCTCGGCGGGCTGACCATCGGGCAGCCCGGGCAGATGTCGTCGCCGAGCTCCCGGTTCAGCATGGACCGCAGCCTGCCCGGCCGCCCCCACGCCGCCGAGGACAGTCACACCCTGGACGAGGGCGAGGTCGACGAGCCGCCCGAGAGCGAGCGCGAGGCGGCGCGACGGGCCGCCGTCGCGGCCGCAGCGGCCCAGGACGGTGCCGAGGCGCTGGAGCAGCTGCGCGAACGCATGGGCGAGGAGGAGTTCGCCGCCGCCCTGGCCGAATACGAGCAGCAGCAGTTCGAGGCGGCGGAGGCCGAGCTGCGCCAGGCCATCCAGTCGATGCCGGAGCTCCAGGAGCTGGCCCGCAACCTGATGATCGAGCAGGCGCCGGAAGGACTGCGCATCCAGATCGTCGATCAGGAGCGCTACTCCATGTTCCCCCGGAGCAGCGCCCGCATGCACGACCGCACCCGCCAGCTGCTCGGCCTCGTGGCGCAGGCGATCGGGCAGATGCCCAACGAGATCTCGATCAGCGGCCACACCGATTCGACTCCCTTTGCCCAGGGCGGCGGCTACGACAACTGGGACCTGTCCACCGACCGGGCCAACGCCAGCCGGCGCGCCCTGGCCGCTGCCGGCATCGATCCGGACCGCATAGCCACCGTGGTCGGGCTGGCGGATACCGAGCCGATGCTGCCCGACGCGCCGACCGACCCGCGCAACCGCCGCATCTCGATCGTGCTGCTGCGCGAGGCGCCGGTCCCGGGCGGTGCGCCCCCCGCCGGAGGCGACGGCGCCGCGGCCCCGTGACTGCGGCCCCCTGACTGCAGCCCGTGACAGCGCTCCCGCGACTGGGGCCCCGCGACTGCGGCCTGATGGCGCGGCCGGTCGCGCCGAACCCTCGACTTGACGCATAATTGCGCTAGCTGAGATATAGAATTCACGTGACGGCTTGCGGTTCACGATCGGGGACCCGTGCCCGCCGTGCCGCGGCCGGGGCCCGCCGTGCATGCGGCGGCCGCAGGAAGCCGTAGGAAGGCGCGCTGCGTTGGCAGCGCCGAGGGAAGATCGGCCATGTCCGTCATCAAGCCGGAGGTCGCGCGGCTGCACCACTTCTTCCGCTCCGGCCCGATGCCCTGTCCGTACCTGCCCGGACGGGTCGAGCGCAAGCTGTTCACCCGGCTGAACGGTCCGGATGCGGGCGAGCTCAACTCGATGCTGTCGCGCGCGGGCTTCCGGCGCAGCCACGACATCGTCTACCGGCCGGTCTGCCCCGGCTGTCAGGCGTGCGTCCCGGTACGCATCCCGGTCGAGCGGTTCCAGCCCAACCGCACCCAGCGCAAGGTGCTGAACCAGAACCGCACCCTGACCATGACGGAAAGCCCGCCGGTCGAGACCACCGAGCAGTTCGAGGTGTTCCGGCGCTACCAGCGCTCGCGCCACGCCGACAGCGACATGGCGCGCATGGCGCGGGCCGACTATGCCGCCATGATCGAGGAAGGCAGCACGTCGGCGCGCATGTTCGAGTTTCGCGAGCCGGCCGGCCGGCTCGTCGGCGCCATCCTCAGCGACCGCCTGGCCGACGGCTTTTCCGCCGTGTACAGCTTCTACGACCCGGCCGAGCCGCGCCGCAGCCTGGGCACCTACATGGTCCTGGCGCTGGTCGAGCAGGCCCGGCGGGAGGCCCTGCCGCACGTCTACCTGGGCTACTGGATCGCCGACTGCCGCAAGATGGCCTACAAGATCTGGTTCCGGCCCATCGAGACGCTGACCGAGACCGGCTGGCGCACCCTGCCCGCCGTCTGACCCGCGCCGTCACGCCTCCGCGTTGCGGCCTTTGCGCGACTGCCCCGCCACAGTATCATCGGCAACCGATGTGAGGCCTGCCCCGATGCGGCAACGCTCCAGCGTGCGGCCGTGCCCGCAGCGGGCCTACCAAAAGGCCAACCCAACGAGGGAGGAACACGGGATGTCGATCGAACGCCGCACGTTCATCCGCGGCGCCGCGCTGGGCGGCGCCGCCGCCGCCGCGGCCTCAAGCTTTCCCAAGCCCGCCATCGCCCAGGAGCGGCGCGAGTGGCGCATGGTCACGACCTGGCCGGCCAACTTCCCCGGCCTGGGCACCGGTGCCAACCTGCTGGCGGAGCTGATCGGCCGCATGTCCGACGGCCGGCTGACCGTCACCGTCTACGGCGCCGGCGAGATCGTGCCGGCGTTCGAGGCGATCGACGCGGTGTCCAGCGGCACCGTCGAGATGGGCCACGGCGCACCCTACTACTGGAAGGGCAAGGTCGAGGCCGCGCAGTACATCGCCGCCACGCCGTTCGGCCTGACCGCGCAGGAGCAGAACGCCTGGCTCCAGTACGGCGGCGGCCAGGAGATCGCCGACCGCATCTACGAGGAGATGGGCTGCAAGTTCTTCCCCAGCGGCAACACCGGCACCCAGATGGGCGGCTGGTTCAACGTCGAGATGAACACGATCGAGGACTTCCGCGGCCTGAAGATGCGCATCCCCGGCCTGGGCGGCGAGGTCGTCTCGGCGGCCGGCGGCACCGTCGTCAACCTGCCCGGCGGCGAGATCCTGCCGGCCCTGCAGTCGGGCGCGATCGACGCCACCGAATGGGTCGGCCCGTACAACGACCTGGCCTTCGGCCTCTACCAGGTCGCCCAGTACTACTACTACCCGGGCTGGCACGAGCCGGGCACCATGCTCGACAACTTCATCAACCTGAGCGCCTGGAACGACCTGCCCGCCGACCTGCAGGCGATCGTCGAGGCGGCCAACACCGCCGTCAACCAGCTCGTCCTCAGCGAGTTCACCGCGCGCAACAACCAGGCCCTGCAGACGCTCGTCACCGAACACAATGTCGACCTGCGCCCGTTCCCCGACGAACTGCTGATCGCGCTCGGCAATCTGGCCGGCGAGGTGCTCCGCGACCTGTCGGAGGGCGACCCGCTGAGCCGCGAGGTGATGGAAAGCCTGATCAGCTTCCGCAGCAACGTGAAGGCCTGGGCCGACGTGGGCGAAGGCGCCTACCTGCGCGCCCGCTCCCTGCCCTACCAGTGGGTAACCTTCGGCTGAGCCGCCGGGTCCGGACGGGGCGGCAGGCACCTGCGGCCCCGCTTCGGTCCCGCCGCCATCCGATAACATAAGCTGAAGAACGCCACCGATCCGTCGCGCGTCACCGCGAGCGCAGCGGGGCGATCCCGTCACGGCGCCGCAGGAGCTGTCCGACGCCGATCTCGCGCCGGCGCGGCCGGGACTGGACCGCCGCGCTGCAAGACGCACCCATGCCGTCACCGCGAGCGCAGCGAAGCGGCCCAGTCCCGGCGGTGCCGACTTTGAAATGCCATAGACATGGCGTGCGGCGCCAGTGGATTGCTTCGCTTCGCTCGCAAAGACGGGTTGGGCATTGTTTTTGAAATACTTCAAGCCCTCGAACAACGGGACCAAGCTCCGGCGGATTGTCTCCCGCCTCCCCACAGTTTCATCCAACGGGATCGGCCGGAACGGACGGTGCGAACTCGCGATGACACGGTGGGTACTCCATGAGCCGGTCACTCCGGCATACGGGAACCCGGCCGCGGCCTGCCCCTACTCGATTTGCACGAACCGCACCTCGCCCGGCGCCGCCGGCACCAGCCGGATCACGAACGGCGCCGTCAGCGCCTGGGTGACCATGGATCCCGGCGCCGGCGCGCGAATGCGGTAGCGGACGACCGTGCCGTCGGCCTCGCGATCGACCGATTCGATCTCGACCGCATAGCCGCCGGTGCGCCGCTCGGCCATGAACACGGCCACGGCCATCGCATCGTCCGGAAGCGTGCGGGGCGGCTCGCGCCCGGCAAGATCCCACAGCTGCCGCCACGCCTCGGGGTCGCGGGCGACCGCGGTCCGCTCGCTGCGCACGGCGCTCTGGGTGCCGTGCCACTCCGTGTGCCCGGTCATCGGGGCCTGCATGCCGTTGCCGTCCGCCGGTGTGCCGCCACCCGCAGCCGGGGTCGCGGCACACGCCGCCAGCATGATGCCGACTGCGGCCAGGCCGCACCACCCCATCCGCATGAAGCCCTCCGGTCGCCCGCGTTCAGAAGCGGTGCGTCAAGCGAAGCATGCCGCCGACCTCGGCTTCAAGCCCGTCGACGTGCCCGGGCTCGTGCCGGTAGATCAGGCCGGCGCCGACCGCGGTCCGCGCCCCGACCGGGGTGTGATAGAAGGCCTGCGCGGCGATCTCCCGGCCGCCCGGGGACAGGTCCTCGTCGAAGCTCTCGTGGTACAGGTTGCCGAAGAAGTCGCGGCCGACGGGCACCGTGATGCGCGCCGAGCCGTCCGTGACCCGCAGCGGCTGGCTGACCATCAGGCCGAGGCGGTCGGAGTCGCGGAACACGCCGTTGCCGACCACGCCCAGGCTGTACGACTCGCTGCGGATCGTGCCGACGTCGTCGAACAGCGACTGCGTGCCGGGCTCCGGAAACGACAGGCCGTGGTGCAGGCTGCCGACCAGGCTGAACCGGTCGTCCAGGCCGAGGGTGCCGGTAACGCCGGCAAAGTAGGTCGGCATGCTGCGGCCGGTGGCGAAGGCGCCCTCGGTGGTGCTGCCGAGGAAGGTGTCGTCCTCGACCAGCGCACCCATCTGGAGCCCGATCGCCGAGCGCCCGCCCAGGGCGACGCGCAGCTCGCTGATCGCGCCGAAGCTCTGCACGGGGGTGTCCTCCTGGTCCGGCTCGCCGTAGAAGCCGGCAACCCGCCACGACACGCCCTCGCCCATGCGCGCCGTGTAGTGCGCGTTCAGCCCCGTCTCGGCGAAGGCCAGATACGGCACGCCGAGCGCATCGGCATGGGCGGCGTCGCCGATCGCCAGGGTGCCGTCGCCGTAGAAGCCGAACGCCTCGCGCGGGTCGACGTTGTAGCTGACCGCCAGCGTCTCCGCCTCGGACAGGGTCCGGGTCAGCGAGACCACGCCCGTGCCCGGATCCATGGCGCGGTCGCCGGACGGAGCCAGGGCGTCGGGGTCGGCCGCGGCCGCCGGCGCGGCGAAGGCCAGCGAGAGGCCGTCGCCGACCTCCACGTGGTGCAGGGCGCGCGGCCGGCCGAACGCGACGACGGCGTCCTCGAACGAGAAGGCGTCCGCCCCCTCTCCCACGAAGGCGGCCATGTCGATCAGGTAGGCGCGGTCGTAGTCGTCGATGAACGCCAGTTGGCGGCCCATGGCGCTCAGGGCGTCGCCGAATGCCGCGCCGAGCACGATCCGCGACTCCGTCACCGGCACGCTGGTCCCGGTGACGGTCGCATCCATCGGCACCGACGCGGCGCCGACCGGCCGCGTCGCCGCCTCGAGGTTGAGCAGCCCGTGGCCGTAGATCTCCTCCGCCCCGAGGTCGGTTGCGGTGCGCAGCAGGATCTCGACGATCTGCTCGCCGGTCAGGAACGGGAACAGCTCGCGCAGGATGGCGACCGCGCCGGAGACGTGGGGCGTCGCCTGCGAGGTGCCGCTGATCGTGCCGTAGCTGCCCTGGTCGACCGGCACGGTCGAGAAGATGCCGACCCCCGGCGCCGCCAGGCACCAGTCGGCGGCGACGCCGCAGCGGTTGCTGAAATCGGCGATCTCGTTGTTCTCGTCGACCGCGACCACGGTGATCAGGCTGCCCTCCAGCTCCGAGAAATCGAAGTTCGCGCCGCCGTCGTCGTACACCCCGGTGCCGGCGTTGGCCGGCCGGACATAGGGAAACAGGCCCGCCCCGGTCGGATTCCGGGAGAGGTTCGGCAGCCGGCCGCCGTCGTTGCCGGCGGCGAACACCAGCACGACGTCCTGCCGCGCCGCGTCGATATAGGCCTGGGCCTCGGTGGCATCGGTGGCGGTGATCGGATGCGCGGGCAGATCGACCTGGAAGAACGGGCCATAGCTGCCGTTGATCACGGTGGCCCCCTGCGCAGTCGCATGCCGCACCGCCAGCACCAGGTTGTCCGTCGTGTTCCCCTCGACCTCGTCGATGATCCGGATCGGCAGGATGCGCGACTCGTAGGCGACGCCGTGCATGCCGACGCCGTCGCGGTTGGCCGCGATGATGCCGGACACGTGCGTGCCGTGCCCGTCGCGGTCGAAGACGTCGTCCGCCGGCTGATCCGCCAGGAAGTTGATCCCGCCCGGCGTAATGCGGCCCTCGAACTCCGGGTGCGTCGTGTCGAGCCCCGAGTCGATCACGGCGACCACGACGCCGGCGCCGGTCAGGCCGCGGTCGTAGGCCGCCTGCGCGTTGACGTTGGCGAGGCCGTACTGCGCCTCGAACTCCAGCCCGAACGGGTCGGGCACGGGGTCCGGTGTCGGAGCCGGAGTCGGCGACGCGCCGTCGTCATCGCCACCGCCGGAGCCGCCGGCGAAGGCGAGTGCGACCGCCCCGGCGACGGCGATCGCCACCAGCGCGATGACCGCCGTCTTGCTGAACCCGCTGCCGCCGCCGGCGGCGCTGCCGACCGGCGCCTGCGCCACCTGTTCCCAGGTCCGCCCCGCCGCCGCCGCGCGCTCCACCGGATCGACCGCGGCATCCGCGGCCAGCACGCCGATGCGCCCGGCCAGGTCGGGGCGCAGCCGCACGGCCTCGCGGGCGACCGTGTCCGCGGCGTGCGGGTGCGCCGCGGCCAGGCGGCGCACGCCGCGCAGGAAGGCATCCGCGTCGCCGTCCCCGGCCGATGTGAGCGCGGCCTGGATTTCCGGTCCGGAGAGCTCCCGGATCTGCGCATCGGCCGCCGCCACCTGCGCGATGACGAAGGCCGCGGCGGCAAGGCAGGCAATCCATTGGCGCAGGCCACTGGTCATATGCGTGCTCCTCGAAAAACAGTCGTGCCCGCTCAGCCCGGACGGCGCGAACGGGAAACGGGCAGGCCTGCCACCGCTCGAACGATCAGGCAGAGGCCATGCGAAGCACGATGATTGATGAGCGCGACGCACGGTCACGCATTGAGGAGCATCAAAGGGACATCAAATAGCGACGCCGCCGGGCGGACACGGTTTTCTCGCGTCCCGGCGACGACGTTTCGTAAACACTTTGTTAGGATTTGCCCGGACTGCTAATGCATGCGCATGCTGCCGGCCCCGCCCCGGCGCGGCGGAACCGTGACCACGGAGGCCGCCAGCGGAACCAGGTCCGAATGCGCCACCAGGTGGCGGGCGAACTCGGTCGGCTCGGCGGTGCTCAGATCGGTGACGGCAAACACCTCGCCGTCGATCACCTTGACGCGGAAGCCGTAGCGCTGGGCGATCTGCCGCATCGGCATGTTCTCGTACAGCGCGACCAGGTGCACCTTGCGCATCCCGCGCAGCAGGGCCACCGCGAGGGCCAGCTCCATCAGGCGGCTGGCGAAGCCCTGGCGGCGCCATTCCGCCTCGACCGAGAACGCCACCTCCGCACCGCGCGGCGGACTGCCGTTGTCCGGCATGAACTCGACCAGACCGCGGATCGCCCCGTCGGCGTCGAAGCCGTACAGCGAGTCGCGCGTCCAGTCGATCTGTGCGACGTGCCGGCGGATCTGCGCCTCGGTCGCCTCGCAACAGAAGCGCAGGTGCCGGTCATGCTCGTCCAGGCGCATCAGGTGCGCGACGACCTGCTCGGATTCCCACGGCAGTATGCGGCGAAGCTGGATCATGGCGGTTTCGGCGTGCGCTCCTTTGAAGGGTCGGGATCAGTCTATGCTGCACTGCACAACAAGTGGTTAACGCTCTGCGGAAAACAATGTTTCAAGCGCGATTATCCCCGCCCGCGGCCCCGCGCCGCACGATCAAGCCGCCACCACGCCTCCAGAACGCAGGCGACCGACCAGGCCTGCGCCGGGCAGCCGCGCGCCCGGTGCGGCACCCTGCCGTCGAAGATCTCGCCGACCGTGCCCAGCCCGGCATCGCGCAGGTGGTCGGCGACCGGCTCCAGCCGCGACAGCGCCAGCGCGGCGTCGCCGTGCACGCGGTACTCGGCGATCGCGAAGTGGCCGAGCAGCCACGCCCAGGCCGGCCCCTGGTGGTAGGCGCTGTCGCGATCCTCCGGCCCGCCCTCGTAGCCGCCGCGGTAGGCGGGATTTCCGGGGGCCAGCGAGCGCAGCCCGTACGAGCACAGCAGCCGCTCCCCGCACTGGCGCACGACCGCCGCCTGCACCTCCGGCGCCAGCGGCGAGTGCGGCAGGCTGACCGCGAGGATCTGATTGGGCCGGACCGTCGGATCGTTGCCGGCGGCGCCGTCGACGACGTCGAACAGCGCGCCCGCGTAGGGGTTGACGAAGCGGGCGAAGCCGGCGCGCGCCGCCGCCGCCAGCGCCTCGAACGGCTCCGGCGGCCGGCCGACGCGCCGGGCGAGGTCCGCCATCGCGGCCAGCGCGTTGTGCCACAGCGCGTTGATCTCGACCGGCTTGCCGTGGCGGGCGGTGATCACGCGATCGCCGACCTTGCCGTCCATCCAGGTGAGCTGCTGGCCCTCGCTGCCGGCCTGGAGCAGGCCGTCGGCCAGGTTCATGCGGATGCCGTGCCGGGTGCCGCGGCGATAGCCGTCGACGATGTCCTGCAGCACCGGAAACGCGCGCGCCAGGGCCTCGTCGTCGCCGGTCGCCTCGACGTAGGCGCGCCACGCCTCGACGTACCACAGCGCGGCGTCGACGCTGTTGTAGACGGGGCTGTCGCCGGCGCCGGGAAAGAAGTTCGGCAGCATGCCGCCGTCGACGAAGCCGGCATAGGTCTCCAGCACCGCCCGCGCCGCATCGGTCCGCCCCGTCGCCAGCGTCAGGCCGGGCAGCGCGATCATGGTGTCGCGCCCCCAGTCGCCGAACCACGGGTACCCGGCCATCACCGAGACGCCGGCGCCGCCGCCGGGCAGCGGCCGCACGAACAGGAAGTCGTCGGCGGCCAGCAGCAGCTGCGCGACCCAGGACGGCGCCCCGGCATAGTCCGGATAGTGCTCGCCGGCCCGCGCCAGCACGGCGCGGTCGGCGCCCCGGCGCCGCTCCAGCGCCGCGCTCAGGTCGGCCGGCGGGTCCGGCTCCAGGCTGGCCACGATCCCGACCGGCTGGCCCGGCACCAGCGGCAGGCCGGCGATGCCGACGCTCAGGTGGTTGTCCAGGTCGGGCAGGCCGCGCTCGGTCTCCGCGGCCAGGCGGTAGTCGCGGTACCAGGTGCGGTCGGGCTCGATCGTCCCGCCGACGGCGCGCAGGGTCAGCACGTACCGCCCGGCCAGGCGGACCCGCAGCGTGTCGCCGTCCGCCTCGACCTCCGGGTCCAGGTCGCCGAGGGCGGTGTTGAAATGGTGGTCGCGGCCGTTGACGAGAAGGCGCACCTCCAGCCGCGCCGGCCGCTCCACCAGCGGCTCCGGGTCCAGCCGCCAGGCGGCATAGGTCGTGTTGGCGCCGGGCTCCATCCACACCCGGCTCTCCAGGCGGCGGGCGCCGAAGGCGTGGCGCCAGACCGGCAGCCGGCCGTCCAGGTGGAAGGTCTCCAGGTGCAGGTGCCCCTGCGGCGAGACCGTGCCGTCGGCCCAGCGGTCGGTGTGCAGCGGGATGCGCTCGGTGCCGTCGATCAGCACGGCGTCCGCGCGGGCCAGCACCAGCACGCGCCCCAGCGGCGGGTCGACCGGCGCCACCAGCAGGCCGTGATACCGCCGGGTCAGCGTGCCGGCGACGGTGCCGCCCGCGTACCCGCCGATGCCGTTGGTCAGCCACCATTCGCGCCGTTCGGCCTGACGCAGGTCGCCGCAGACGTCGCGGCCGAAGCGGATGTCGCGGGGCATGGAGACGGTCACGGGCACACCCTCCCTGTTCGGCCGTCCGGTGCGGCCGGCGGCGGTCGCTCTTGAAGAGGCACGATCGTTAGCCGAGCTGGCGCGGCGAGAAAATCGCGACGCCGTCCGGAATCAGATGAGGACGTCCGGCAGCCAGGTGGCGAGCTGCGGGAACATGGCCAGGATCAGCAGCATGACCAGCTGGATGATCACGAACGGGATGATGCCCTTGTAGATGTCGATGGTGCGCACCTCGGGCGGGGCGACGCCGCGCAGGTAGAACAGCGCGAACCCGAACGGCGGCGTCAGGAACGAGGTCTGCAGGTTGATGGCGATCATCACGCCCAGCCAAACCGGCGACATGTCCATCATCAAGAGGACCGGCCCGACGATCGGCACGACCACGAAGATGATCTCGATGAAGTCCAGGAAGAACCCCATCACGAACATCAGCGCCATGACGACGAAGACGGCGCCCCACATGCCGCCCGGCATGTTGGTCAGCAGGTCGTGCACCAGCACGTCGCCGCCCAGGTCGCGGAAGGTCAGCGAGAACATCGACGCGCCGAGCAGGATGACGAACACCATCGAGCTGATCATCATCGTCGAGCGCATCACGGTGCGCAGCACGTCTTCCGTCAGCTGCCGGCGCAGCGCCGCCAGCACCGTCGCCCCGACCGCCCCCACCGCCGCCGATTCGGTCGGGGTCGCAATGCCGGCCAGGATCGAGCCCAGCACCGCCACGATCAGCATCGCCGGCGGCAGCAGCGAGACCAGCACGCGCTGAAACAGGCTGCGCGTCTCCTCCGGCGGCACCTCGACCGGCGGCGTCGCCTCCGGCCGCAGGATCGACACGATGATCACCCACAGCATGTACAGCACGACCAGCGCCATCCCGGGGATGAACGCGCCGACGAACAGGTCGATCACCGACACCGGCTCGGGCGCCCAGTTGCCGATGCGCCGCTGGGCGTCGGCATAGGCGCCCTGGATGATGTCGGCGAGCAGCACCAGCACGATCGACGGCGGGATGATCTGCCCGAGCGTACCCGACGCGCAGATCGCGCCGGTCGCGATCTTGTGGTCGTAGCCGGCCTTCATCATCGCCGGCAGCGACAACAGGCCCATGGTCACCACCGTCGCGCCGACGATGCCGGTGGAGGCCGCCAGCAGCATGCCGACCAGGATCACCGACAACCCCAGGCCGCCGCGCATCCGGCCGAACAGCTGGCCCATGGTCTCCAGCAGCTGCTCGGCGATCTTCGACCGCTCCAGCATCACGCCCATGAAGACGAACAGCGGCACCGCGACCAGCACCTCGTTGGTCATGATGCCGAAGAAGCGCGACGGCATGGCGCCGAAGTCGGTCAGCGACATGTGCCCGGTCAGCATGCCGATGCCGGCGAAGATCAGCGCCGTGCCGGCCAGCGAGAACGCCACCGGGTAGCCGAACATCAGCACCGCGCACGCCGCCACGAACATCGCCAGGCTGAGCGCCTGGCCGAAGCCGGGGTCGGACAGGTCGGCGAAGGGGATCAGCTCGAACACGGGCATGCTCGGCGCGGAGGCGGGACGGAGCGGCGCCGGCGGCGGGATCCGGCAGGCATCATCTTCCTGTTACCATAGAACTGTGCCGATGCGACACAGCCGCGGCATCGTCCGGGCGCGCAGCACCCGCGCCCCGGATCACGCGCGCTCACCGCGGTCGAAGCGCGGCTCGGTGGAGGGGTGGCGCGTCAGCACGAGCAGCGAGCGGCCGGCCAGCGCCAGCCCCTGCAGCCCAACCAGCACGCAGAACAGCGGGATCACGGTCTTCAGCAGGAACAGCCCGGGAAGCCCGCCGGCCTCGCGCGAGGCCTCCAGCCGGCCCCAAGAGTCCGCCACGTAGCCGTACGAGATGTAGCCCACGACCGAGACGAACGGCAGCAGCAGCACCAGGCTGCCGACCAGGTCGACCCACGCCTTGAAGCGCGGCCCGCGCGGCCGGTAGAACACGTCCACCCGGACGTGGCCGTCGTGCAGCAGCGTGTAGCCCGCGCCGAGCATGAACACCAGCGCGTGCATCCACACATAGGACTCCTGAAGCCAGACGAACCCGACCGCGAACGCATAGCGCAGCACCACCACCGCGAACGTGGTCAGCACCATCGCCGCGCACAGCCACGCCATGGCGCGCCCGATCAGGTCGTTGAGCCGGTCGACGGCACGGACGGCGGCGGCCAGGGCATCCAAGACAACGGGCTCCCGCATTGCTGGCCGCGTGCGCCGCGGTCCTGCCCTCTTCCATACCGTGAACTGCCGGTGAGGCGCCAGCGCAACCGCTGCCGCCCCGTCCGCAGGCGACGCCGAACGTCTTGGGCTCGGGCGGGCTTCGTTCGGTTTCCCCGCGCTTTACGTCCCGCCTTCGCCGGCGCCGCGCGGCTGCGACGGGACCGGCGGTCGCATCGAAGGTCTTGAAGTCTAGGACCAAAATCCTGTATCCTGACCGCATCGGACCCGGCCCCGGCGCCCGCCGGCCGGGTCTACGGCAGCAGGAGGTGCAACACCGCGGGGCCCGTCGCAAACGCTGCATTCGGGGAGAAAGGCCATAGAAACCAAAGGCTTATCGTGCAACATCGGGGTTGCACGAGTGTTGCACCCGGATGCCCGGCGATGCCTTACGCCCGCCCGCGCCCGCGCGGCGGATTGGCGCGCCGGCGGCTGTGCCGGGGAGCAAACCGCGCGCGGCCGGGTTCATGCCGCCGAGGCTCCCGCCCACGACACCACCGCGAGGAGGATCGCCATGGAGACCCGCCGCGTCGACGTCGCCGTGATCGGGGCCGGCACCGCCGGGATGAACGCGCGCCGGCAGGTGACGGAGGCCGGCCGCAGCGTCGTCCTGATCGAGTCCGGTCTGTACGGCACGACCTGCGCGCGGGTCGGGTGCATGCCGTCCAAGCTGCTGATTGCGGCGGCGGAGGCGGCGCACGGCGTGGAGCGCGCGGCCGTCTTCGGCGTCCACGCCGATCCGCCGCGGATCGACGGCCCGGCAATCATGCGCCGCGTCCAGGAGCTGCGGGATTTCTTCGTCGGCGGCGTGCTGCGCGGCGTGGAGCACATGCCGTCGGACCAGAAGATCGAGGGGCAGGCGCGGTTCACCGGCCCGACGACCGTGCAGGTGGACGACCACACCCGCGTCGAGGCGTCGGCGGTGGTGGTGGCGACCGGCTCGGCGCCGTTCGTGCCGCCGCCGTTCGACGGGCTGGGCAGCCATGTGCTGACCAGCGACACGGTGTTCGAACTCGAGGACCTGCCGGACAGCATCGCGGTGATCGGCACCGGCACGATCGCCCTGGAGCTGGGCCAGGCGCTGCACCGGCTGGGCGTGCGCACCGCCTTTTTCAACCCGTTCGACGAGTTCGCCGCGTTCACCGACCCGGACGTGGACCGCACCGCCCGTCGGATCCTGGGCGAGGAGCTGGACGTGCACCTGCAGGCCGAGGTGACCGAGGCGGTGCCGGAGGCCGACAGCGTGCGCCTGCGCTGGCGCGACCAGGGCGGGGACGAGCACGAGGACCGCTTCCACCGCGTGCTGGTCGCGGCCGGTCGGCGGCCCAACCTGGCCGTGCTGGACCTGGCCGCCGCCGGGCTGCCGCTGGACGACAAGGGCATGCCGCCGTGGGACCCGGACACCACCCAGTGCGGCGACGCGCCGGTGTTCCTGGCCGGCGACGTGGACAATCACCGCCCGGTCCTGCACGAGGCCGCCGACGATGGCCGCATCGCCGGCTCCAACGCCGCGCGCTGGCCCGACGTCTCTCCGCGGGAGCGGCGCACGCCGCTGGCCATCGCCTTCACCGACCCGGAGATGGCCCTGGTCGGCCGCACCTGGGCGGATCTGGACAAGGACGACGTGGCGGTCGGCGAGGTGGACTACGGGCGCCAGGGCCGCGCCCGGGTGATGGCGGAGAACCGCGGGCTGGTCCGGCTGTACGCGCTGCGCCGCGGCTGCACCCTGGTCGGGGCGGAGATGGTCGGTCCGCGCGTGGAGCACATGGCGCACCTGATCGCCTGGGCGGTGCAGTGCCGGCTCAGCGTGCAGCAGGCGCTGCGCATGCCGGTCTACCACCCCGTCGTCGAGGAGGGCCTGCGCACCGCCCTGGTCGAGCTGGCCAAGGACCTCGAGGTGGTCGGCGAATGCCCCTGCCAGGATCTGGCCGAGGCGCCGGGGCGGTAGGGACGCGGGCCGGTCTCAGCCGGCGTCCTCGGGCGGCGGCGTGGCGGTCGGTGCGGCGGTCCGCGCGGCCCGGTCCAGCGACGCGGCGTGGCGATAGATCATCGCCTGACTGACCTGCGTCCAGTACAGTCGCCGCTGCTCGGGCTCCTCCGGCAGGACGTGGCCGAGCGCCCGGGCCAGGTCGTCCTGGTACAGGTCGAACACGGCCTTCACCCACAGCCCCCAGCCCGCCGCCGCCGAGATCGCCCGCTCGTACGCCAGAAGCGCCAGCCCGACCGCAGCCGCCGGCGCCAGCCACCACGGAGCGCTCCACGCGCATGCCGTCGACTCGCCCGCGCAGCCGAACGCCACCACCGCCGCGAACACCGGCAGGAACACGACCGACAGCACCAGCACGTTCAGCCACGCGTCCATCCGGGTCCGGGAGTCGTCGATCGCCTCGCGCATGTGCTCCGGCACCAGCCCGACCAGGCGCGGCCAGCCATGGATCGCGTCCATGCCGTAGAGCACCGCCGGGTACGCCTCGAAGGCGCGGATCGTGTTGCCCAGCGCGGTCGGCAGCAGCAGCGGCTCCTCGTGCGGGAACCGCTCCGCCATGCGCCGGCGGAGGTCCATGAACCGCTCGCTGCCGGCCGGACCGACGGCGTCGGCGTCGCCCGCGGCGCGGCGCCGGCGCAGGTCCTCGATCTCGTCGCGCAGGGCGCGGAACCGGCGCCGCTCGACCGGCGCGAACAGGTGCCAGGGGTTCCAGCGGCCGTAGCCCTCGAAGAACCGCACGATGTCGTGGTTGACCAGCAGCAGCACCGTGGCGGCGATCCACACGCCGAGCAGCAGGACCGACACTTCGGACAGGATGTTCTCGTCGAGCGCGGCGCGCAGCTCGGCATGGCCGAACGCCTCCAGCACCGCGAGCACGGCGGCGACGAACGCCACCATCGGCAGGAAATGCGCGATCAGGAAGTCGCGCCCCAGCAGGCTGGGCAGCTTGGTGAACATCGGGGGCCGCCTCCGCCGTCAGTCTTCCGGCGGCGGAATGAACGGGTTGCCGGGCAGCGCCGAAATCGATGTCCGCACCGCGACCGGCCCGAAGCGCAGCAGCGGATCGGCGATCGAGCGCTGTTGCTGCTGTTGTTGTTGCTGCTGTTGCTGCTGTTGCTGCTGCTGCTGCTGTTGCTGCTGCTGGAGCGCCGGCAGCACGCCCGGCGGCGGTGCCGTCCCGGCCTGCCGGCCCCAGGCCTCGGTCAGGTACGGCGACGACTCGCACAGGTGCACCCAGAGATCGTGCAGCGCCGCCGAGGCGTCGCCCCAGCCGGTTCCCGGCGCCGCCAGCCGGTCGGCGGCGGCACCGATGCGCGCGCCGGACACCGCGGCGGCAAGCGCGACCGCGACGCCCGCCGGGGCGGCATTCAGCAGCCGGCCCAGTTCGGCCAGCGCGACCACCTGCCGGCGCAGCAGGTCGGTGCGCCAGTCCGGCTCCGGCATGCCGGCCACCCGCTCCGCCGCGGCGTCATACGCCCGCGCCAGACGGCCCAAAAGCTCCGTGCGGTCCATCGTCCCGTCCCCGCGCGACGCGCCGGCGGACCGGCCGGCCGCGATCACCGACGGGAAGGGACCCTATCACCTGCAACCGAAGCGCGCCACGGCAAAGGCACTGCCCGGCGCGCCGTCCCTCACCGCGCGCCGGTCGCCAGCATGACGTCGTCCAGGCTGGCGTAGTCGCGCTCGGGCATCTGCTGGATGATGTTCAGAACGTCGCAGTCGCCGCCGTTCTGCTGGGCCTGGTAGAGCAGCCTCTGCTTGCCGGCCGGAAAGTTGATGCCGCGCAGCAGGTGGGCCAGGGTGGCGGCTGACGTCAATGTTCGGGGCATGTGCGGTCTCCGGTGTGCGAACCTCGAGTCAAGGCGGCCGCCGCCACGATGCGGGGGATCGGCCGAAGGAGACTGAAGACGATAGCATGCTTGTGTTGACGCTCTGCTACGGCACGACGGCCTGCTTTCGCATGGCGCCTTCCCGTGCCCCTCATGGCCGCGCGCCGGCACCGGACCGCCCCGTGCCGCCCCGCGCCGCGCCGATTGACAACCGGGCGCAAAGCGCCGACCAATTGCCGCCCGTAACCCGCCCGTGCCCGCCCGAAGGACGCCCGCGCCGTCCCCCATGTCCGCCCCGACCTCCGCCTTCGTCCCGCCCCGGCCGCCGCGCTTCCGCGGCACGCTGCCGCCGCTCACGGCGTTGCGCGTGGCCCGGCAGAACCTGATTGCCGTGTGGTCCGACGAGGCCTTCGCCGGCCGCTTCCTCCAGCAGAGGTTCCTGTTCCGCTGGCTGTTCGTCGCCAACAGCCCGGAGGCGGTGCGCCACGTGATGGTCACCAACGGCGACAACTACTGGAAGAGCCGGCAGATGCAGCGGGCACTCAGGCCGCTGGTCGGCAACGGCATGTTCATCTCCAACGGCGACGAGTGGCGCCGCCAGCGGCGCATGGCGGTGCCGGCCTTCCACCACACCCGCCTGCGCGCCTTCTCCGGGATCATGACCGCGGCGGCGCTGGAGCTGCGCGGACGCTGGGATGCCCTGGGCGCCGGCGCCGAGGTCGAGATGACCGAGGAGATGACCCGCATCACCGCCGAGGTCGTCTGCCGCACCCTGTTCTCCGACGACCTGGGCGAGGACCGCGCCGCCGCCGTGTTCCGCGGCTTCGCCGACTACCAGGCCACGCTCAGCCAGATCGACTTCTTCGAGCTGCTCGGCTTCCCGCGCTGGTTCCCGCGCATGCCGTCGGGCAAGGCGCGGCGGGCGGCGGCGCGCATCCACCGGGTGATCGAGGAGATCATCGCCGACCGCAAGCGCACCGGCGAGGACAAGGGCGACCTGCTGTCCATGTTCCTCAAGGCCCGCGACGAGGAGACCGGCCAGCCGTGGACCGACGAACAGGTCCGCGACGAGGCGGCGGTGATCTTCCTGGCCGGCCACGAGACCACCGCCAGCGCGCTCGGCTGGACCTTCTACCTGCTGTCCCAGCATCCGGAGGCGGAGGCGCGGCTGCACGCGGAGGTCGACCGCGTGCTGGCCGGCCGGCCGCCGACCCACGACGACCTGCCCAACCTGACGTACACCCGCCAGGTGTTCGAGGAGGCGCTCAGGCTCTATCCGCCGGTCGCCGTGTTCTCGCGCGAGGCGCAGGCCGACGACGAGATCCTGGGCCGGCGCATCCCGGCCGGGTCGATGGTGCTGGTGGTGCCGTGGCTGCTGCACCGGCACCGGGCGCTGTGGCGCGACCCCGACCTGTTCGACCCCGACCGGTTCTCGGCCGAGCGGTCGAAGGGCCGGTCCAAGTACGCCTTCGTGCCCTTCGGTGCCGGCCCGCGCACCTGCCTGGGCGCCGCCTTCGCGATGATCGAGGCGACCATCGTGCTGGCCGCGGTCGCCCAGCGCTACCGGCTGCGGATGCGGCCCGGCCACCCGGTGGCGCCGCTGTGCCGGCTGTCGCTCAGGCCGTCGGACGGGCTGCCCATGCGGCTGGAGCCGCGATGAGGGTGCGCCGCTTCCCGAACAAGGCGTGGCGGGAGCACTGGCTGTGGCATCCGCTGCAGGGGGCGGTGGTGTGGGCCGTGTTCCGGCTGATCGCGCTGCTGCCGGTGGACCGCGCCTCGGCGTTGGGCGGGCGGCTCGGCCGGCGGCTGGGGCCGCTGGTGCGCACCCCCAACCGCCGCGCCCGGCACAACCTGGCGCTCGCCTTCCCCGACCGCAGCGAGGCCGACCGCGAGGCGATCCTGGGCGACATGTGGGAGCACCTGGGCCGGGTCGTCGCCGAGTACCCGCACCTGGAGCGCATCCGCGACACGCGCCGCGTCGAGATCGTCGGCGCCGAGCGGCTCGTCGACATCTACCAGAAGGGCAAGCCGATCATCTTCTTCGGCGCCCATGTCGGGCACTGGGAGCTGGGGCCGGTGGTCGGGGCGCGTTTCGGCGTGCAGTCGACGGCGATCTACCGGCCGCCGAACAACCGCTTCGTCGACCGCATGACGCGGCGCATCCGCGAACGCTGCGGCCTGCGCCTGCTGGCCCGCGGCACGGAGTCCACCCGCGTCGCTTTGGCCGAGTTGGGGCGCGGTGGGAACCTGGCCATCCTGGTCGACCAGCGCCGCGCCTACGGCATCCCGGTGCCGTTCTTCGGCCGCGAGGCGATGACCGGGCCGATCCTGGCGCAGCTGGCGCTGCGTTTCGACTGCTACGCCATGCCGGTGCGGGTCGAGCGGTTGGACGGGCCGACCTACCGGGTGACCTGCCATCCGCCGCTGCGGATCGAGCGCACCGGCGACCGCCAGGCCGACGTGCTGGCCGTGATGACCCGCGTCAACGCCATCGTCGAGTCGTGGATCCGCGAACGGCCGGAGCAGTGGCTGTGGCCGCACCGGCGCTGGGGGTAGCGGTCCCGTGCTGCCGGGCTGGCACAGCCGCCGCTTCCGCCGCTGGCGCCGGCGCACCATCAGGCATCCCCTGGAAGGCGCCCTGGCCTGGGCCGTGTACCTGGTGCTGCGCCCCCTGCCCGTCGACTGGGTATCGGCGCTGGGCGGGGCGGTCGGGCGCCTGGCCGGCACCCTGCTGCGCACCGCCGGCCGGCGCGCCGCGGCCAACCTGGCCGACCCGATCGGCGCCGGCGGCGATCCCCGCCGCACGGTGCGCGCCTATTGGGACCATGTCGGCCGGACCATCGCCGAGTTCGCCGTCATCGACCGGCTGCTCGCCGCCGGCCGGGTCGAGCTTGCCGGCCTCGCCAACGGCACCGCGCACCGCGACGCCGGCCGGCCCATCCTGTTCCTCAGCGGGCACGTCGGCAACTGGGAGCTCGCCTCGGCCGCGGCCGTCCGGCAAGGGTTCCCGGCACAGGTCATCTACCGGCCGCCGGCCAACCGTTTCCTCGACCGGCTGATGCGCCGGCAGCGCAGCAAGTGCCGGGTCGGCGTGCTGCCCAAGACCGCCGTCGGCGCGCGCACCGCCCTGCGCGCGCTGGCCGGCGGCCGGCCGCTGGGCCTGCTGATCGACGAAAAGACGACCCACGGCGGCGTCCCGGTGCCGACGCTGGGCCGCGCCCTGCCGGCCGACGGCGCGGCGGTCGGGCAGGTCGCCCGCATGGCCGTCGCCGCCGGCGCCGCAATCGTGCCATTCCGGGTCGAGCGCCTGCTCGGCGCCCACTTCCGCCTGACCCTGTACCCGGCCATCGACCCGCCCCGCACCGGCGACCGCGCCGCCGACACGGCCGCCATCGTGGCGGCGGCGGACGCCCACCTGACCGCCTGGGTCCGCGAGCGCCCCGAGCAATGGCTCTGGCTCAGCCAGCGGCTCTCGGGGCGGCGGCTGCTCTGAGCGGTGACGCTACTGATCGTCTGGCGCCGTGCCGAAGGCGTCGTGCACGACCCGGTCGCCGGGGGCGATGCCGAGCAGGTCGGACAGGCCGCCGTTGATCTCCAGCACGGCGCGGACCGGGCCGGCGGAGCGATGCGGGTGGTCGGTCTGCGGGGGGGTGCGCTCGGCGATGTTGACGATGCGGCCGTCCGCGCCGATGAACAGCATGTCCAGCGAGATCAGCGTGTTGCGCATCCAGAACGAGGCCGGGCGCGGCGGGTCGAACACGAACAGCATGCCGGCGTCGGGGGCCATCGACTCGCGGTGCATCAGGCCGCGCGCCTGCTCCGGCGGGGTCAGCGCCAGCTCCACGGCGAAATGGTAGCGGTTGCCGTCGTCGGTCTCGATCCACAGGTCGTCGGTGGCGAGCGCGGCCTCGCCCTGGCCCAGTGCGGGCAGCGCCGCGGCAACGGCGACCAAAGCGAACAGCGTCGGCAGCAGGCGCATGGCGGCGGCCTCCCCAGGGTTGCAGGCGCCGCGTATACGGCCGGCCGATCATGGCTGCAAGACGGCATCGATCACCGCGCGCACCGCCGGCCGGATCGGGCCGGGGCGCGGCGGATCGGCGAGGGTCGTGAACCAGTGCTCCGGCGGCGCGCGCCCGGCGGCGCGGTGCCAGGTCAGGCCGCGCAGCACGGCCTCGGCCGCGGGCGTCACCGGCCCGGCCGGGTCGAGGCCGTTGAGCGTCGCCCACACGCCGGCCCAGCACCGCCCCACCGACCACGGATTGTACCCGCCGCCGCCCAGCACCAGCAGCCGCGGCGCCAGCCCCATCATCGCCGCCACGACGCGCCACAACGCGCCGTTGGACAGCGCCAGCCGGCTCATCGGGTCGTCGGCCAGGCCGTCGGCACCGCACTGCAGCACCACGGCCTTGGGCGCAAACGCCCGGCCGAGCGGCACCAGCACGGTGTCGCGGATCAGGTCCAGCTCCGAGTCGTTGAATCCCGGCGGCACCGGCAGATTGCGCGCCATGCCGCCGGCGCGGTCGTGCGCGGGGCCGGTCTTGGGCCAGCGGCCGTCCTCGTGCACCGAGACGGTCAGCACGCGGTCGTCGTCATGAAAGGCGTCCTGGACGCCGTCGCCGTGGTGGGCGTCGATGTCGACGTAGTAGACGCGCTCCAGCCCGCGGTCGAGCAGGCCGAGGATGGCCAGTACCGGGTCGTTGAAATAGCAGAACCCGCTGGCGCGGTCGGGCCGGCCGTGGTGCGTGCCGCCGGCCGGGCTGTGCACGATGCCGCCGTCGGCGAGCAGGTCTGCCGCGCGCAGGGCCGCACCCGAGGCGGTCGCCGGGCGGCGGAAGATCTCCGGGAAGATCGGGTTCTCGAACCGGCCGATGTTGTGGCGGGCGCGGCGCTCCGGGTCGAGGCGCTGGTCGCGCTCGGCGTCGATCAGCGCGCGGATATAAGCCGGGTCGTGGAAGCGGGCGAGCTGCTGCGGGGTGGCGCGCGGGCTGTCGACGTAGGCGTCGTCGGGCAGCCAGCCCATGGCGCGGCACAGGTCGATCACCGTCGACACCCGCGGGATCGCCAGCGGGTGCTTGTGGCCGTAGCGGGAGTGCCGGTAGATCTCGCTGCCGATGAAGAGCGGGCGGTCGGGCATGCGCCATCAGATAGCGCGCCGGCCGCCGCGGGCCAGACGCCCGCCGCGGTGCGGCCGCGGCGGGCGGGGCCGTCCGGGGGTGCCCCGGCTAATGCGCCATCAGCACGGGCAGCTTGGCGTCCGACAGGATCTCGCGGGTGGCGCCGCCGAACACGAGCTGGGTGAAGCGGGCGTGGGTGTAGGCGCCCTTGAACAGCAGGTCGGCGCCGAGCTCGGCGCATTCCGCGAGGATGGTCTCGCCGTTGGAGCGGCCGTGCGGATGGGCGATTCGGGCCGTCGCGCCGATGCCGTGGCGCTGCAGGTGCTCGGCGACCGGCTTGCCCGTGTGCGGCGCGACCATCCAGCCCTCCACCGTAAGCACGATGACCTGCTTCGCGCGGGCCAGGATGGGCATGCCCAGGCCGATGGTGCGCGCCGTCTCGGTGCTGCCGTTCCAGGCGATGACGATGACGTCGCCGAGCGACTCCGGCCGCCCGGTCGGGGCGATCAGCGTCGGGCGCCCGCTGCCGAACAGCGCCGCCTCCGCGGTCCCCTCCCAGTCCGGCCCGACGCCCTTCGGGGTGCGGCCGACGACCGTGACGTCGAACAGGCGGCCGTACTCCCCGACCACGCTCCTCTCGCTGCCCTCGGCCTCGCGCCAGCCGGCGCTGGCGCCCTGGGCGGGACTGGTCACCTCGGCCATGGACAGGCCGCGCTGGGCGACGGCATCCGCGAAGCGCTTGCGGGTCAGGTCGGCAGCCTGGCGCCACTCGTGGGTCATCCGCTGCATGTAGTCGGGTTCCATGGCAATGAAGCGCTCGCCCAGCACGACCGCCGGGTTCTCCAGGCAGAGCAGTCCTTCCAGGTAGCTGTCGAAGCGCCTGGCGAGGAGGCAGGCCGTGTCGAGCGCAACGGCGGAGCCTTCGTCGTCGTGAAACGGCAGCAGGATCGTCTTCATGAGCACCTCCCAGTTTGAAGCCGTTCTTGAGCGCCGGTCTTGTCCGGACAGGGTATCGCCAATGTGCGGCGGGCGCCATCCGGCAATCGGCCAAGGCGGCCGCGGCAGCGCGGATGCGCGGCACGGATGAAGGCGCACTCGAAGCGATGCTGCGCCCGCACCGATCCCGACGCATATCATGCGCCCCGCCACTGTAGTCGTCCTGCCGCCGAGCGTGCGGCCGTCCGGCAAAAATGCGCGTGCAGGCCGGCTGCGCACCTCGCCTTTTGTCACTGCGTAACGATTGTGCAGGCGCGAGCATTGCAAGATCCCGCTCGCTGTTCCTGACGATCACGCGGTCTATCCATACGAACACTGAGACCGGCGAGATTCGGCCCCCACATCGGAAGAGACTTTCGGGCCGCCCCGTCGACAGGCGGCCGTGCCCGGGCGGACCGATGGGGCTGCGTGCCATGCAGCGGACGAGACGGTTTCTGATGCTTGCGGCTGCGGTCGCGGCCTTCGCCGGCCATGGTCCCGTGCGCGCGGGCGGCGCCGGCACGGCCTGCGCCGTCGAGAGCTTGCGGGCTGACGGGGGCGCACCGATCGCCGGCCTGCATTGCACCGAAGGCTTCGCGGATGACCTGCCCTGGGCGCGGCAGCCGCCGTCGTTTGCGCGCCCGCCTGCGCCGGAGCCGGCGGTTGTCGACATGCCGGGCGCGCCGGCTCGCCGCGGCGTGCCGCCGGGCACCGACCTGCGCGCCGACGTCCGCCGTGGGAACCTGTTCCGCACCGACCAGTTCTTCGCCGGCCGCTGGATCCCGCCGGTGGCGCCGCTGACCGCCGTCCGGCCCCGACCGGACCGGCCGTCGCTGGTGCCCGGGCTTGCGGTACCGGCCGCGCCGACGCCGCGGCACACCCTGGTCCCGCCGCCTGGGGCCTTTGAGATCCCGGACTTCCGCATGCCGGGCGCCGCCACCTACGATCCCGCCCGCGGCGCGCGCCGCCTCTACCTGGACGGGACGCCGGGGTTCTGACCCGACAGCGGTCGACGCTGCTCCGGCGCATGCGCCGCCGCACGATCCCGCGGCCATCCGTGCGAGAGCTTGCACAATCCGTACCCGGGCGGTACGACGGTGCGGTCCCGGCGGCGCGCGACGTCGCCACCGCCGCGGGCGCAAACGAACAGGCAGACAGCCACAAACACGAACAGGGAGGTCCCCATGCGACGCTTCGTCATTGAGCGCGAACTGCCGGCGATCGGCAGTGCCGAACGGGAGCAGCTCAAGGCCGCCGCCGCCAAGTCGAACGAGGCACTGGCCCAGCTCGCGCCGCATATCCAGTGGGTTGAGTCCTACGTGGCCGACGACAAGACCTTCTGCATCTATCTGGCGGACAACGAAGACGTGATCCGCAAGCACGCCGAGATCAGCGGCTTCCCGGCCAACCGCATCACCGAGATCCGCCGCACCATCGACCCGACCACGGCGGCCGGCTGACCGCAGGCCGCCGCCTCGCCCGTTCCGCTCCCGTCCGGACGGTGCGACCGGTCGGAGCGCCGTCTTGCCTGCCTTGCCCTAAGCCCGCAAACCTTAAGAGGGTTTGCCGGGCAGCGTGGCCGTGTCGGCTCTCGCCAACAATCATAGCGGTTGCGGCTGCAATCCTGCCGGTCCCGGCATAAGAGACCGAAGGAGCGCACCATGGCATTGAAAACGGTGCTTCTGCATATGGCGCACGACGAGACGCGCCTCCTGCGGTTCCGGGTCGCGTTGGCGCTGGCCAACGTGACGACGCGCATCTGATGATCGCCTACTTGACCTCCCCGGCCAGCATGCCCGCCGAGGTCAGCGGGCGGGCCGCCTCCTCCGCTTACATCGCCGAGGCCACCGCCATCGCCCACGAAAAGGCGGATCACGTGCTGGCCGAGGTGAGCGGCGAGGTCGAGCGCGCAGGCGTCTCCTGGAACTGGGAGGTGCCGGAGGGCGACCACAACCCGCTGCTGGCGGCGCGCAGCCACGATGCGGACCTCTGCGTCGTCTGCGAGGGCCAAGGGGGCCGACCAGCAGGACCACGTCGGCCTGCACCTGCGAGCCGCCGCACCGGCGTTTCGAGGCCGGCCGGGAGATCGCGGCGTACCCGATGCGGCAGGGGGTCGAGGCCGAGCAGGTCAGCGACGTCGCCAACGGCCGCGTCGGCGACATGATCCTGAGCTACGCCAAGGACCTGGAGGCCGACCTGCTGGTCATGGGCGCGTCCGGGCACTCGCGCCTGCGCGAGATCGTGCTCGGCAGCGTCGTGCACCAGGTCCTGCGCCGCATGGACGTGCCGCTGCTGATGGCGCACTGACCGAACGTCGGGCGCGCCTGAGCGGGATCAGGCGCCGCGCACCGGGCTGGCGCCCCAGAACAGCGGGTGGCGGGCCAGCGCGCGGGCGGCGCGGTTGATCGCCTCGATGCGCTCCCGCTGATTGGCGATCAGGGCGCGCGCCAGGTCGCGCACCGACACGACGCCGACCAGTCGCCCGTCGCGCACCACCGGCAGGTGGCGGATGCGCCGCGTGGCGACCTCGTTCATCGCCTGCTGGATGTTCATGTCGGCGTCGATGCAGACCGGGTCCGGCGTCATTACCTCGGCCAGGGGCGTCGTTTTCGGGTCGCGCCCGGTGCCGACGACGCGCACCATCAGGTCGCGCTCGGTGAATATGCCGACCAGCCGCTCCTCGTCCACCACCAGCACGGCCCCGACGTCGCGCTCCGCCATGCGGCAGGCGGCCTCATACGCCGTCGTGTCCCGGCCGGCCCGGACGACGGCGGTCGTGGCCATGCCGGACAGTATCTCTTCGATCCGCGTCAGCATCGTACCCCCCCCTGCGCCGCGCTCAGGCCATGACGGTGCGGATCGTGCCGACCACGTCGTCGATCCGGCCCTGCTGCTTGGTGACCAGGAACTCCGTCAGGTCGCGCAGCGAGATCATGCCGACCAGCCGTTCGCCTTCGACCACCGGCAGGTGGCGCAGGTCGCGGTCCTCCATGGTCTGCATGGCGCTGCCTACGGCGGTGTCCGAGGTCACGCAGACCGGGTCCGGGGTCATGACGTCGGCGAGCGGCGTGTCCGCAGGGTCGCGCCCGGCCACGACAACCCGCTTCATCAGGTCGCGCTCGGTAAAGATGCCGACCAGCCGGTTGTCGTCGATCACGCAGATCGAACCGACCTCGCGGTCGCACATTTCCCGCACCGTGTCCGCAACCGTGGCGTCCGGCGCCGCGTAATAGAGCCTGCGGCCGCGCGTGGCCGACAGCACCTCGCTGATCGCGGTCTTCATCGTGTCCTCCCTCCGGGCAAAGTACGCCGCGGCGGGCCGTAAATTAGCCGGGCCGGACGCGAAAATGCAAGAAACAAACACCCTGAGACAGAAAATTGCGCGCTCGACCCGCCGAGAGAGCGATACGGCTCCGCCGGTTCGGGTCAAACGAAGAACACCAGGGTCACCAGCACGAACAGCGGCATCAGGATGAGCCCCGACCATGCCATGAAGCCTTAGAAGCTGGGCATGGGGATGCCGCGCTCCTGCGCGATGGCGCGCACCATGAAGTTCGGCGCGTTGCCAATGTAGGTGTTCGCGCCCATGAACACCGCACCGGCAGCGATCGCCAGCAGCGATCGCGGGAAGGCGTGCAGCACCGCGCCGGTGCGATTATTGGCAGACTGGGAACGCCGGCCTATGCTGGTGCGGCGAGTCCTCGGCCGGTGCGCCGCGCCGCGCCCGCCGACCCGGGATCGCCCAGCCAACAATGACGGGAGGAGATATCCATGCAGGTCACCCCGAAAGCCGCCCTGTTCGCCAGGGCGCTGCTCATGGCCGGACTGGTCGCGCTCGCCGGCATGGCCCCGGCCGCCGCGCAGGAGGCGGAGGAGCGGTCCTACCTGCTGGCCACCGCCGGCACCGGCGGGACCTACTATCCGGTCGGCGTCGCCATCGCCACGCTGGTCTCCGTGCGCGTCCAGCCCGAGCACGGCATCGCCATGTCCGCGATCACGTCGGCCGGGTCGGGCGAGAACATCCGCCTGCTGGCCGGGGACCAGGCCCAGTTCGCCATCCTGCAAGGGCTGTGGGGCGCCTATGCGCGCAACGGCTCCGGCCCCGTCGAGCCGCTCGGGCCGCAGGAGAATCTGCGCTCGATCACCATGCTGTGGTCGAACGTGGAGCACTTCACGATCCGCCGCGACTACGCCGAGACCGGCACCGCGGACGACCTGCTCGGCATGGAGGGCCGCGGATTCGCGATCGGCGCCCGCAACTCGGGCACCGAGGGCTCGAACCGGCATCTGCTGGCCGGCCTCGGCATCGAGGATCCGGATTCGTTCTTCGACCTCGCCTATATCGGCTACAGCCCCAGCGTTGACGCCTTCATGAACGGCAACATCGACGCGCTGAACACCGCGGCGGGCGCCCCCGTCGGGGCGATGACCCGGCTGCAGGCGGCCGCCGGCGACGAGGCCGTGATCCTGGAGTTCACCGAGGACCAGCTCGCCCGCGCCAACGGCGGCCTGGAGCTGTGGACGTTCCATGTCCTGGAGCCCGGCACCTATCCCGGACAGGACGAGGCAATCCGCACCATCGCCCAGCCCAACTTCCTGGCGGTCAATGCCGCGGTGGACGAGGACGCGGTCTACCGGATCACCCGGGCGATCTACGAGAACCTGCCGTTCCTGCACAACATTCACCAGGCGACCAGGGCCATGGCGCCGGAGCGCGCCCTGACCGGCCTGCCGCTGCCCCTGCACCCAGGCGCGCTGCGCTACTACGAGGAGGCCGGGCTGGAGATTCCGGACCGGCTGCGGCCGGAGGCGGAGTGACCGGCGCGGGGGCCGTCCTGCGGCAGCGCGGCGACGGCCCCTCCGCCCCGGCCTCGCATAGGGGCGCGGTCAGATGCCGGCGAACCAGTCCTCGTGGACGATCACGTCCTCGACCATCTCCACCCTGACGCCGAGGCTGAGCGACTTGAGCAGGTCGCAGAGCTGGTCCCCGTCGATCAGGTCGATGGCCGGGGCGCCGTCGCGCGTGGCTTCGCGCTTCGCCTCGCCGCTGAACGTGCCGGTGGTAATGATCAGCCCCTTGTCCGACCGCCCGATCATGCCGCCCCGGAAGTCGCGCACCACCGGGGAGCCGACCGAGCCCTGGTACCGCTTGCACTGGAAGACGACCTGGAACGACAGCAGGTTGACGCGCAGGACGCCGACCCCGTCGATGCCGCCGTCGCCGCTTTTTCCGGTCACCTCGACCTTGATGAACCCGGCCTCGCGCAGAACGCGCCGGGCAAGCCGTTCGAACGCGTCCGGCGGCATCCGACGGAGCACGGCCAGCAGCCTGTCCTTCCAGTGATCCTCCGGAGGCGGAGCACCGTCGGCAATCATGTCTCCGCCAACCGGAGCCGCGCCCTCATCCTCCGGCTGCCCCCTGCGCTGCTCGTATACCTGGCGCCGCACCGCCGCCGGGACCGACTGCACGTCGTCCTCCGCCATCCGCTCGCCGGCCTCGGTGATGGACCAGACCCCGCGCCTGCTGTTGTCGATCGCGCCGACCCGCTTCAGGTAGGTCTTGGCCCAGGCGAGATTGTACGCCAGCCTGGTCTGGCGTCCGTCCGTATGGACGATCGCCTGCACCTCCTCCGGAATAGCCTCGAGCTCCGCCACCTTGGTCAGCAACTCTTCGTTCGAGGCGGATCCGCCCATCTCCTTGAGCGCCTTCAACGTCGGCCACAGGAGGCGATGGTACGCGGGGACGGGCGAGGCGGCTTGGGGCGAGGTATCGTCGTCAGGCATGGCGCGTGTTCAACCGATCTTCCGAGAAGACCATTTTCCATACGCACTCAGTATGCGCATTGCAACTGAAACAACGTATCTCAATCGCCATGCTGTCCGTCTCGCACCAGCCCCGCCACGGGTCGCCAGGCGCCCTCACGCCGCCGCGGCGGCCGGCGGCACCGCGCCGGCAAAGCTCTCGAGGATATGCTCCTCCAGCCGGTCGAGCACCGGGGACCGCTTGTCGCGGCCGCGCATCAGGCCGACGCGGTAGGAGGGCAGCGGCGGGAAACCCTCGCGCTCGCCCAGGATGCGCAGCTGCTCCACCAGGCTGAACCGCGGCAGCGCGCTGACTGCCAGCCCGGCGCGCACGGCCGCCATGATCCCGGCCATGCTCATGCTGGTGTAGGCGATCCGGTACGGCCGCTCCAGCGCCGCCATCGCTTCGACCGCGCTGCGGCGGTAGACGCAGCCCTGGTGGAACAGCGCCAGCGGCACCGGCGTGCGCTCGTGCGCGCAGTGCCGCGCCGAGGTCGCCCAGACCAGCGGCTCCTCCAGCACCACCACGCCGCCCTCGTCGCCGTGGCTGCAGGTCAGCAGGGCGAGGTCCAGCGTGCCGTCGGCGAGCTGGGCGCGCAGGGTGTTGGAGATGTCGCACGCCACCTCGACGTGCACGCGCGGGTGCGTCTCCGCGAACCGCGCCAGGATGCCCGGCAGGAAGGCGGTGGCGTACTGGTCGGGCGTGCCGATGACGACCCGGCCCTGCAGATCGGATCCGTCGAAGGCGGCGATCGCCTCGCCGTGGGCGCGCAGGATGCGCCGGGCATGACCCAGCAGCAGGTCGCCGTCCTGGGTCAGCGCGACGGAGCGGCCGTTGCGCAGGAACACCGGCCGGCCGAGCAGGTCCTCCAGCCGGCGGATCTGCATGCTGACGGCCGACTGGGTGCGGTGCACCCGGCGGGCCGCCTCGGTGAAGCTGCCGCTCTCGGCGATGGCGACGAAGCTCTGCAGCAGCTCGGGTTCGAGGATCCGGGGAGAGGCCATACCGATCAACCTCCGTGATCGATCCGATAAGATCAATTCGTTGGACTGATGGATATGAGCACGTCACCTTGGCATCGTCAACGGCCCGCAGCGGCCGCCGGCAGAGAAACCGGGAAGGAGACAGGACAATGAAGGCGATCCGGACGGGCCCGCACTACGGGCGCAGCCCCATCGACGAATTGGCCGCCCGGCACGACTACGTCTCGGTCCGGCTGATCGAGGCGGTGGTCCGGCGGCTGGCCGCACGGTTCCGCGCCTGGCGCGACGCCGCCGCGCCCCGGCCGCCACGCGGACTGTGAGGGCAGTCACAGCGGAAGCTTCCGCTTCATGCCAGGGAAGCGCCGTCGCGAAGGCGGCAGGGAGGTGAGAGATGTTGTACATGAGCGATTCCCGTCCCGAATATGCGGAGATCATGGCTCGGACCCGTCTGGCGCGCGCGCGGGCGGTGGCGGACGCGCTTTCGGCGGTCGGCTCCGGGCTGGCGCGCGTGGGCCGCGGCCTGAAGGCGGGCACCGTCAGCACGGTGGACGCGATCGGCCGCTGGCGGCGGGAGCGGGCGACCACCCGCGAGCTGATGGCGCTGAACGACCACATGCTCAAGGACATCGGCCTGTCGCGCAGCATGATCCGCGGCATCGCCGCCGACACGGCGCGCACGCCGAAGCCGCGGCGGCTGGAGCCGGTGCGCACCGCCGTCGCGGACGAGCACGACGCCGCGCTCGCCGCGCACCAACTGCGCACGCCGCTCACCGCGATCCGGGGGTTCTCGGAGATCCTGCGCGACAACCCGGGCCTGGCTCCGGAGCAGCGCGACGCCTTCTTCGGCATCGTGATCGCGGAGAGCGAACGGCTCGACCACGCGATCGACACGGTCACCAGCCCGAACGCGGCCTGATCCTCGCCGCCGGCGCGCTGCCCGTGCGCGCCGGCGGTTGCGCCGCGCCGGCGCATCGCCGACACTGGTGCGGTCCGCCACCCGCCGCAAAGGCTCGCCGCCATGGCCATCACCCTGTACGAGCTCGCCGGGAAGGACGGCCGGCGCTTCAGCCCGCATTGCTGGCGCGTCCGCCTGGCGCTGGCGCACAAGATGCTCGACGCGGAGACCGTGCCCGTCCGGTTCACCGACAAGGACTCGATCGCGTTCTCCGGGCAGACGCTGGTCCCGGTGCTGCGCGACGGCGACACGGTGGTGTCCGACAGCTGGTCGATCGCCGAGTACCTGGAGGATGCCTATCCCGAGCGGCCGTCGCTGTTCGGCGGCGAGGCCGGGCAGACGCTGACCCGCTTCGTCAACATGTGGACCGGCGGCGGGCTGCAGCTCGCCCTGTTCCCGTGCCTGGCCAAGGACATCCACGAGCACTGCGACCCGGCCGACCGGGACTACTTCCGCCACACCCGCGAGCCGCGCCTGGGCAAGACGCTGGAGCAGGCGACAGCGGAGCGCGACCGGCACGCCGAGCACCTGGAGCGCATGCTGCTGCCGCTGCGCGTGCTGCTGCGCGCCCAGCCGTTCGTCGCGGGCGAGGAGCCGCTGTATGCCGACCACATCGTGTTCGGCGCCTTCCAGTGGGCACGCTGCGTCAGCGACTTCCGGTTTCTCAACGATCAGGACTCGATCCGCATTTGGCGCGACCGCATGGGCGCCCTGTTCGGCGGCCTGGCCGACCGCGAGCCGCACTACGAAACGTAGGAACAAAGTGTGGTATGGCCGGCAACCTTGCCGCCGGCCCGCGTGTTCGCATTATCCTGACGACCAGAACCCGTCAGGGACACGGGCGCGCCCGCACGGCCCGCCGGAACGAACGGGGAGACGGATCCCATGCCCGAGAAGCAGCTGCTCCACCTCGTGTTCGGCGGCGAGCTGAAGCACCCCGGGTCGGTCGAGTTCAGCGACCTGGGCAAGCTCGACATCGTCGGCATCTTCCCGAGCTACGCCGAGGCCTACGAGGCGTGGCGCGGCAAGGCCAATGCCACCATCGACGACGCGCACGTGCGCTACTTCGTCGTCCACCTGCACCGCCTGCTCGACCCGGCCTCCGACAAGACCCGCCCGCAGGACTAGGGCCGCACCGCGGACCCACCCGATGGGGGCGCCCCCCAGGGCTTCCGCGCCCTGGGCCTGCCGTGGTTGACAGCCGCCCCGTTGCGTAAGACTTTCGGCGCATCCTCCGTGCCGGCAGTCGCCGGCGATCCGTCGATCCGGCACTCATGACCTGGGAAACCTATTTCGTCTTCGGCGTGCTGGTCACGGCCGTGGTGCTGTTTGCCAGCGACCGGGTGCGGCTCGATCTGGTCGCCCTGCTGGTGCTGCTGTCGCTGCTGCTCAGCGGCATCGTCACGGTCGACCAGGCCCTGGACGGCTTCAGCGAGTCCGCCGTGCTGATGGTCGCCGGGCTGTTCGTGGTCGGCGACGGGCTGGTCAAGACCGGTATCGCCCACGGCCTCGGCGAATGGCTGATGCGCGCCGGCCGCGCCAGCCGGGGCCGGCTCACCGCGCTGCTGATGGCGGTCGTCGCCCTGGTCGGCGCATTCATGAGCTCGACCGGCATCGTCGCCATATTCATCCCCGTCGCGCTCAGCATCGCCGCCAGGAGCGGCATTCAGCCGGCACGGCTGATGATGCCGCTGGCCTTCGCCGCCCTGATCAGCGGCATGATGTCGTTGATCTCGACCCCGCCGAACCTGGTGGTCAGCGGAGCGTTGCGCGACGCCGGGCTGGCGCCGTTCGGCTTCTTCGACTTCACGCCGATCGGTCTGATCGTGCTGGTGGTCGGCATCGGCTACATGCTGACCGTCGGCCTGCGCCTGCTGACGCCGCGCGCGGCGGCGGGGCGAGCGGCGCCGGCGCGGCGGACGATGGGCGAGCTGGCCGAGGCCTACGGCGTGACCGGCCGGTTTCACCGCCTGCGCATCCTGCCCAGCTCGCCGCTGATCGGCCGCACCGTCGCCCAGACCCGGCTGCGCACCCACTTCGGCATCGCCGTCGTGGCCGTCGAGCCGGCCGGCCGTGGTGCCGGCGATATCGTCCCGGCGCTGCCGCGCACGCTGTTCCAGAGCGGCGATACGGTCTATGTCACCGCCTCGCCGGAGCGGCTGGCCGCCTTCAAGCGCTCCCAGACGCTCGACGAACTGCCCATCGACGAGACGCTGTCGCGGCGGCTGGCGCAGGAGGGCGGACTGGCCGAGGTCCTGATCCCGCCCGAATCCGAGCTGATCGGCCGGACGCTGAAGGACGCGGCGCTGCGCTCGCGCCACCGGGTCTCGGTCGTGGCCATCCGCCGCCGCGGCCGTCCGCTGGACGACGACGTCGCCGCCGAGCCGCTGGCATTCGGCGACACGCTGCTGGTCAGCGGGACCTGGAAGCACATCGCCGCGTTGCAGACCGACCCGAAGGACTTCGTCGTGCTCAGCCTGCCGGCCGAGATCGGCGAGGTGGCGCCGGCCCACCGCCGCGCACCCTGGGCGCTCGGCATCCTGGGCGCGATGATCGTGGCCATGGTCACCGGCGTGGTGCCGAACGTGGCGGCGGTGCTGCTGGCCGCAGTGGGCATGGTGGTGGCCGGCTGCGTGACCATGGAGGAGGGCTACAAGTCGGTCAGCTGGCAGACCCTGGTGCTGATCGCCGGCATGCTGCCGCTGGCCACGGCGCTGGACCAGACCGGCGGCACCCGATTGATCGTCGACGGCCTGGTGGCCGGCCTGGGCGGGGCCGGGCCGTACGCCATGATGGCCGGGCTGTTCGTGCTGACCGCCGCGCTCGGCGCCTTCATGTCGAACACGGCGACGGCGGTGCTGCTGGCGCCGGTCGCCATCGGCGCGGCGCAGGACCTGGGGGTGTCCCCGTACACCTTCGCCATGATCGTGGCGATCGCCGCGTCGGCGGCGTTCAGCACGCCGGTGTCCTCGCCGGTCGTCACCCTGGTGGTCGAGCCGGGCAACTACCGGTTCATCGACTTCGTCAAGGTCGGCGTGCCCATGACGATCCTGGTCATGATCGTGACCCTGCTGGTCCTGCCGTTCCTGTTCCCGCTTTAGAGTTCCGGGGACACAGAGTTTCGGGGACACATCACTGAATTCACCGGTGGCGCCGGCCGTGACGGACGGCATCGGCGGAGATCCGTATTGTGTCCCCATAACTCGCACGCAGCTCCGCTGGAGTGAACCCCGCCGATGAGTCATTGAAATAGGGGACAGTTCTCTGTAAGGAGAATGCATGTCCAATCAGGAGCGACGGCACTTCAGCCGGGACTA
>Ga0208075_1000173_pt1 | contig 41015 bp, 27 predicted proteins | sample HotLakmasection5_FD_184728 | JGI IMG/M metagenome (GOLD analysis project Ga0208075, IMG submission 184728) | Hypersaline microbial mat communities from Hot Lake, Washington, USA - Section #5 (SPAdes) | ecosystem: Environmental > Aquatic > Non-marine Saline and Alkaline > Hypersaline > Microbial... | reverse complement strand
TCTTCTGTTGAAGTCTCACAATTCAGAAAAACAGGATCCAGAAAAATCGTTTACTATAAGGTTTTTATTTTTGCCTGGAGCCTTACAAAAAGATCTGGAAAAACTGCTTTTAGTCAACCGATTTTCACCCGCCATAAAAGGGAGAATTCTTAGCTCTGTTTAGTGAAAATTTCTGTTTTATCTGAATGGTTTAAAGAGAGGTGTCGTGCTGTTCAGCCGGTTCCAAATATTGCCTGATTTTATGATCAGAAGATTTTAATTCGAGAGATAGAACTATTAATAACAAGATTATAAATTATTGAAAATATACAAATTAAAAGAACAAAACGCCTTCATTGAAGAGATCAGAAAAAGATGGAAAATATATTTGTTTAATTTTGAATAATAGTGGACAAAAAGGTTGAATATTAACCTTTAATTAATATTTCGTTCATCTGCATTTCGTAATTATATTGATATGTAAGTCAATGTAAAATCTAGACTAAAAAATGAAATATGGAAAATTCAGAAGTAGACCTATCTGCACATGAAATAAAAGTAAAAAATGTGTTAAGAAATCCATCTCCGGCTAAATTTTACGAAGAAGCCATCAAGAATGATCCCGGATCAGCCATCAGCGACAACGGGTCTCTGATTGTACGGTCCGGCAAGAGAACAGGGCGTAGTCCTGCAGATAAGCGTATAGTAAAAACAGATGATATTGAAAATGAAGTGTGGTGGGGAGATATAAACATTGCACTTGATGAACACACCTATAACATTAACCACAAGCGTGCAACCGATTATCTGAATACACGTGATAAACTTTACGTGCTTGATGGTTTTGCAGGCTGGGATCCCGAATATCGCCTTAAAGTGCGTATTATCGCCGAGCGTCCCTATCATGGACTATTTATGCAGAACATGCTTATTCGTCCGACTAAAGAGGAGCTGGAAAACTTCGGAGAACCCGATTTTGTACTTTACAACGCAGGAAAATTCCCGGCAAACCAGTTTACAGAAGGTATGACCTCGGACGCCAGCGTTGACGTAAACTTCAAAAAGCGCGAAATGGTAATCCTCGGCACTGAGTACGCGGGAGAAATGAAAAAAGGGATTTTTACCGTGATGCACTACCTGATGCCAAGAAGAGGCGTACTCTCCATGCACTGCTCCGCAAACGAAGGCGACGAACCGAGTGATGTGGCCCTTTTCTTTGGACTTTCAGGCACCGGAAAAACGACCCTTTCAGCTTCAAAAGACCGCATGCTTATTGGCGACGATGAGCACTGCTGGAGTGAGGATGGGGTTTTTAACATTGAAGGCGGCTGTTACGCCAAAACCATCAACCTCTCACCGGAAAAAGAGCCTGAAATTTATGAGGCTATTAAATTCGGGACCGTGCTGGAAAACGTCGGTTATGACGAAGAAACCCGCAAAGTTGATTACGATGATGTTTCCATCACGCAAAACACGCGTGCCTCGTATCCGATTGAGTACATTTCTAATGCGAAAATACCTTGTGAAGCGGGCCACCCCAAAAACGTCATTTTTCTTACCTATGATGCGTTTGGTGTTCTGCCCCCTGTAAGTAAGCTAACGCCTGAGCAGGCTATGTATCACTTCATCAGCGGCTATACTGCAAAAGTAGCCGGTACTGAAGTTGGTGTCACTGATCCAAAGGCGACATTCTCAGCTTGCTTCGGCGCAGCATTCCTGGTATGGCCGCCCTCTACATATGCAGAAATGCTTGCGGAGAAAATGAAAAAACACAACGCTAAAGCCTGGCTGGTAAATACCGGTTTAACAGGCGGAGCCTATGGAACAGGAAGCCGTATTGATCTGAAAAGCACACGAAGCATTATCAACGCCATCCATGCCGGTGACCTGGATGATGTAGAAACCGTTAGTGATGACGTGTTTGGAGTGGAAATTCCAACAAGCTGCCCGAATGTCGATTCCGACATTCTGATCCCTAAAAATACCTGGGATGACGCCTCTGCCTACGAAGCACAGGCGAAAAAACTCGGAAAACTGTTTAACGACAACTTCCAGAAGTATAAAAAAGATAGCAGCGAAGCTATTATCAATGCTGGGCCTAATATTTAACAGCGCCCAACTACCTAACTATCATTATCATTGACTTATCATGCCGGCCGGATCTTCCGGCCGGTTTTTTTATGTCAGGTTGCCCGGATTCAACCCTTTGAGCTCCTCTTTCACAAACTCACGGCCTTTCCTCACAAGCTCACCGTCGAAGTAGACATCGGCACCGATACACACCAGGTCCCAGTGGATATCACTCTCGTTTCCGTTGGGGGCAATTTCATAATCGTTGCCCAGCGTGAGGTGGTTGGAGCCGGTGATCTTTTCATCAAACAAAATATCGTACATCGGTTCCGTAATCACCGGATTCAGCCCGAAACTGAACTCACCAAAGCGTTTGGCTCCTTCATCCGTATCCAGTATTTCCGCTAATGCGCTATTGTTTGATGAATCGAAATCGGTCACAACCCCATTTTTCACAATGAGCTTGACAAACTCAAACGGTTTTCCCTGGTACACCGAAGGTGCGTATGTAATATGGCCGTTTACGGAGTCGAGAACAGGGGAGGAGAAGAGCTCACCATCGGGGATATTGCGCTTGCCGAAACAGGGAATCCAGTTCTGGCCTTTTACAGAAAATGAGATGTCGGTCCCTTCGCCCTTAAGCTCAATCATATCGGTTTTTCTCAGCATCTCTTCAAGGGGTTTCATCGCCTCTTCGAGCTTGTCATAATCAAACAGACAGGCGTCGTAATAGAATTTTCTGAATCGCTCCGTTGGCATTTTCGCATTCATGGCAAAAGCTGCCGATGGATATCTCAGAACGGCCCACCTGGTATTATTTACGCGCTCATTAAAATGAACAGGGTTCAGAAACTTCTGCGAGTAGGCTTTATTCGCTTCTTTTGATACTTCCGAGTTTTCATAAATATTTTCTGCTCCGCGAATGCCAATAAAAGCGTCCATCTGCTTCATTAGCGGTAGCTGGTCAGCAGCAGCCTGGTTTTCCCAGAAAGATTCATCTCCGTGTTCAAGAAAAATACGATTGATTTCGGGGTCCTCAATTTTGATAAACGGATGAGCATCCATTACACGTGCTTCCTCAGCCAGGGCACGAATCAGCCCGATGCCGTTCAGCCCGATGAGCTGAAGCATGATATTTTCACCTTTCTCAAGCTCTACGCTGTGGTTAAGCAGTTTTTTTGCAAGCTTTTTGTCTTCCTCTGTATACATAATGCTGATATATGACTATTTGTTTAGATCAATGATAGAGTCGCACAGGCTTAGCTCATAAGCCTGATTAGATGCAAGTATGAGTAATTTTTTTTTATCCCTGAACTCGTTAACCAGATCCTCAACGACTGCCCTGCCTTTTTCATCAAGGTTAGAACCCGGTTCGTCTAAAAAAAGAATCTCCGGCTGATGCACAATAGCCGCTGCAAGGCGGGCTCTCTGCTGTTGGCCGGTCGAAAGTGATCCGAAAAGGGAGTCTCTAAAAGGTTCAGCACCGGTTCTTTTGAGTACCGTGCTGATATGGCCGCGGTTTTTCTCGTTTCGCACATCAAAGAGAAAGGAGAGGTTTTCAATAACGGTAAGTTCTTCATACAAACTGATATAGGGTGCGGCATAGCCCAGCATCTTTTTTATTTTATCGGGAGACACTTCTGCACCGGTGCTGTTTTTCCAGGTTACACTGCCCGAAGTGGGTTTCTGAAGACAGGCAATGCATTTTAAAAGCGTTGATTTACCGGCGCCGTTTCGACCTGCAACGCCAATAACCGAAGATGAAGCGGTAAATGAGAGACCGGAAAAAACTCTGTTTTTTCCATATGACTTTGACAATCCGTCTGCTTCAACCTGAATCATGCAAAAAATTTTTTGTGCGGGTAAAAAAAAGAGTTTTTGTTGTGAACAATGTTTTCTAAGATAATTGAAATCAATTAACTTATTAATAGAAAACTTTTATCTAATTTAAAATATCGTCTCAGGACTGTAAATGATGGATGTAAACATTCGTGAACTTTCGGATTCTTTCTTAAAGTTGCTGCCCCGTAATAAAGAAAAACTGACGCTGAGTGATATTGAATCTTCAGGAATTCCTTTCTTGGTACGCAAGCGAATAACCCAGGCTGTTTTTGAACATTTCAAACAATCTGTCAGTCAGCCCGAGTCGGTTTGGGCCAACCTGGAATCAGCAAAAGCTAAGGCACTTTGGGATAACTATTTACAGCAAATGGCTGATGTTCTGGAAATACCTTCAGAGGAGGCAGGGAATATAATTGAAGAAGCCACAGAAGATGTGCTGAAGCTTGCCGTTCAGCCCCGGAAAACGATTTTGAATGCATTGTTTGAGGACAGTGATACCGTTACGAGAGAGAAGATTTCCGGGGTGATGGATCGGTTTGTTACGAACCGGCATCTTTTACTCGCTCTGGACCGGTATATGGAGAGAAAGCGGAAAGAGTCGCTGGAAGAAGATGAGGCGCGCAGAATCATAAATAAAGTGGATGAGAAGCTCTGCGAATCGTACAACTCCCTGGACTGGATGGAAGCGGTAAAACCGATTTTTAATGTGGCCGGCCCGGCAGTGGCTTCAGGCCTGATGAGAATATTTTTTGAGGAGAAAGAGCTTCGACGTGTTGCCCGTAAGTTTGACATGTTGGAGGCAGACCTCACCGAAACGGATTTTGTTGAGGTTATGAGTTCGGCTGATCTGCTCGATTTAAGCGGATTTGAAGAAGAGCAGCCGGCGCTTTTTGCCGATGAAGAGATACCATCTGATGAGAATGAAACAGCTGAATTGCCTGAACCTGAAGATCCCTCTGTGGATGGCGAAAAAGCGGAGAGCACTTTAAGCGATAATTTTGCGAACCGAGATGCTGATGAGGAATTTGAGAAAGCTGAAGATGAGGCAGAGACAGAAGAGTTGGAAGAGGAGTTTGTTTCTGAGGATGATGAAAAGGAACAGGAGGAGGAACAGTTTGAGCCGAACCTGCTGCAGCTTTTCAGGGAGGATGAAGAGGATGAAACAGAAAGTGAGGATGAAGAAAAGTACCTGGCAGAAGAGGCAGAGGATGAGACAGATAAAGAGCCGGAGAAGGAGTTTGATCCTGTGAGCGACGAAGAATCCCTGAAAACCGAAAATGAGCAACCCGATGAATCCATAGAGGAGGCTGCGGACGCATCAGAAAAAGAGACCGAGACTGCAGACTGGCAAAGCCTTGAGGAAGAAAAAACCGACACTTTGGGTGAAGTTTCTGCAGAAAGGGAGGAGCATGAGGATTTTGAGCATCAGGAGATACCGCGTGAAGAAGAGTTGATTAATGATCATGATGAAGAGGAGAAGGAAGAGGACTGGGAAGAAGATAAGGTAGTGGAGGAAGGCTCACTGCTTGAAAGCTTCAGGGAGGTGGACCATGAACCCTGGTTTGCAGACCCTGCAGATGAAGATCCGGATGAAGAGAAAAATTCAGAACCCACCACAATATACGACGAACTGAACCTTTCCCCTTTTGAAGAGAAAGAAGATGAAGAAGAACCTGACGAGGAGATGGTCTCTTTTGATAAAAAGGTGATGGATGATAATGAAGAGCCGGAGGATGAAACACCCAGGAATGACCTTCCATTTGAGCCAAACGACCGGATTGGTGAACAGTTTGATGAAGAAGACGATTCTGATGACTTTGGAACATATAGTCCCACGGCCCCCGAAAGCGGGGATGATTTTGATGTAGCCAGCCCTGAAGATGAGGATGAAGATGAAACAGGGGTTCCCATGTGGAAATCTTTTCTGGAGAGTGACAATCCCGACGATGAACCCTCTTTTTATTTTGATGAAGGGTCTGACGAGAGTACCGGCGGGCTAAATGAATTTAACGACGATGAGGATGAGATTAATGAAACGCCCGTTATCAGCATTTCGGGTGAGGCCTCCAAAATTGACGATGAAATTGAACATCTTTCGAAGTGGCTGGCGGCGGATTACGACCGCTTTCTGCACGAGATTTTTAATGACTCAAAACTTGCTTGGGAGCAGGCGCTTATAGATCTGACGGTGTTTGACGATTGGAAAAGCGCATCACGCTACCTGCAAAATGAAATATTTAACAAAAACCAAATCGATATATACAGTGAGATTGCGGTAGACTTTACTGATTATTTGCACTCTTACTTTATGGAATACAAATCTTAACGATGAGAGATACATATGACTGAGAATAAAAAAACAGAACGGCTTAAAGAATTAAGAAAAGAAGTACTAAAAGGTGGCGGTGAAAAACGAATAGCACGCCAGCACGACAAGGGCAAACTTACGGCCAGGGAACGGATCGACATTCTTGTTGATAAGGGTAGTTTTGAAGAGATCGATGCTTTTGTTACCCACAGAAGTTCAGCCTTCGGGCTCGAGAATCAGAAGATTAAGGGAGACGGTGTGGTAACCGGCTTCGCAAAAATTGAGGGCAGGCCCATATACCTTTTCAGCCAGGACTTTACCGTTTTTGGCGGATCCCTGTCTGAGACTCATGCAGAAAAGATCTGTAAAATTATGGATCTGGCCATGAAAAACGGTGTACCGGTGATTGGCCTTAACGACTCGGGCGGAGCCCGAATACAGGAAGGCGTAAGCTCGCTGGGCGGTTATGCTGAGGTATTCTGGAGAAATTCCATGGCATCAGGCGTAGTGCCTCAAATATCAGCTGTAATGGGCCCCTGTGCCGGTGGTGCTGTATACAGTCCGGCACTTACCGATTTTGTGTATATGGTTAAAAATACAAGCTATATGTTCGTCACGGGCCCCAACGTGGTAAAAACCGTAACACATGAGGAGGTGAGTTCGGAAGATCTGGGCGGGGCAACAGCTCACGGTACCAAGTCGGGCGTGGCGCACTTTGCCACAGAAAACGACGCCGACTGCCTCAGAAAAATCCGTGCGCTTATTCCCTATATCCCTCAGAACTGTGAAGAGAAAGTCCCTGCTCAGCCGTCAAAAGAACCCGACAGCAGTAAATCGGCAAAACTCGACGATCTTGTGCCCATGAATCCCAATAAACCATACGACATCAAAGATGCGATTGAGGGAGTTATGGATAAAGATTCATTCTATGAGGTGCACGAAAATTATGCCGACAACATTGTAGTGGGCTTTGCCCGACTGGATGGCCGAACCGTGGGTATTGTGGCAAACCAGCCGCTTTCACTCGCCGGCGTGCTCGATATAGACGCCTCTCTGAAGGGGGCGCGGTTCGTTCGGTTCTGCGATGCCTTTAATATTCCCCTTGTGGTTTTCGAGGATGTACCGGGTTTCCTGCCGGGTACCGACCAGGAGTGGGGCGGAATTATCAAGCACGGCGCAAAACTTCTCTACGCTTTTTGTGAAGCAACCGTACCAAAAATGACCGTGATTACCCGCAAAGCCTATGGTGGCGCCTACGATGTGATGAACTCCAAACATATCCGTGCCGATTATAATGTGGCATGGCCTACATCAGAAATTGCAGTGATGGGCACCAAAGGAGCAGTGGAAATCATCTTCAGAAGAGAAATTTCTGAAGCAGATGATCCCGAAGCAAAACAGAAAGAGCTCGAAGATGAGTATAACAAAGAGTTTGCCCATCCCTACAGAGCGGCAGCGAGAGGATTTATTGATGATGTTATTCTGCCTTCAGAAACACGCAAAAAACTGATCCGTGCATTCGAAGTGTGCGAAAATAAGGTAGACAGCGTGCCGAAGAAGAAACACGATAATCTTCCTTTGTAATTTAATATAGAAGACGTGGCATCCCGCTTAAAGGCGGTGGTGCCATGTCTCTTCTACTGAGGGTATCCGCCGCCAATGTAGCTTCGTAGTTCGTTAATTTCTACTTTCTGCTTGTCGATAACGGATTTTACAACATCACCAATAGAAATTACGCCCTGCAGCTCGCCGTTATCCAAAACAGGCAGATGCCTTATTTTTTTTACGGTCATGAGTTTCATGCACAGCTGCACATCGTCGGTGCTGTTCACACAGAAAACCTGCGGACTCATAATATCCTTTACCGGAGTGGTTTTCGACTGCCGGCCCTGCAGTATCACTTTGTCTCGATAATCCCTCTCTGAGAGAATACCGGCGAGATTGTCACCATCCAGCACAAGCAGGGCACCAATTTTTAGATCAGACATTTTTTTAATGGCATCGTAAACCATTTCGTCGGGGGTGGTGGAATAGATTGCGGAACCTTTATTGTTGAGTATTTCTTTTACCTTCATGGTGTTGCCGGTTTGATTGATGGGTGGTTATCTATTCATTAAACTATTTTTTCACGACATTTAAAAATGAATAACGCATTCGTGCCCATTTGATAGTCTGATCGTATTCACGAAACAGGGAAATTGCAGGAAAAAGTATGGATTTATTTAATGGTGACGGCAATAATCAGAGTCCGGGTGAGGTAAATGAACCGGCAGGCAGCCAGCCGCTGGCTACACGCATGAGGCCCCGGTCACTGGATGAATTTGAAGGGCAGGAGCATCTCGTTGGTGAGGGAAAAATGCTTCACCGAATGATCACAAGCGGGGTTATTGGATCCCTGATTTTATATGGCCCGCCAAGTTCAGGAAAAACCACTCTGGCTCACGTTTTATCAAGAGAAATTGATGCCAGATTTGAGGTTATTAATGCTGTTCTCGACGGACTCAAGGATTTGCGGAATGTTGTTGCCAAGGCAGAGCATCAGAAGAAGGCCAATGGTAAAAAAACCATTCTTTTTGTAGATGAAATTCACCGTTGGAATAAATCGCAGCAGGATGCACTTCTTCCGCATCTCGAATCGGGAATAATTACGCTGGTGGGCGCCACCACCGAAAATCCGTTCTATTCTCTGGTTAGCCCTCTTCTTTCACGCTGTCAGCTTTTTGAACTCTATCCGCTCAGTAAAGCCAATGTGGAGCATATGATTGATGCGGCTCTGCTTGATGAGGAGCGCGGCCTTGGCTTTATGGATATTGAGCTGGACAAAGAGGCCCGTAATCACCTTGCAGAATATGCCGGCGGGGATATTAGAAATGCACTCAACGCACTGGAAGTAGCGGCACTTTCTACGCCGAGAAGTAAATCGGGAGTGGTTCATATTACGCTTGAGATCGCCAAACAGTCGATACAGAAACGATCTGTGCGCTACGATCGCACCGGCGATGAACACTATCACTACGCCTCGGCCTTTATAAAGTCGATGAGAGGATCGGATGTGGACGCAGCCCTCTACTGGATGAACGCCATGCTGGAGGGTGGAGAAGATCCGAATTTTATTTTTCGGCGAATGCTGATTTTTGCCTCAGAGGACGTGGGAATGGCGGACCCTTATGGGCTTACCGTAGTTCACTCCGCTCAGGAATCATTTCTTAAAACAGGAATGCCGGAAGGACTCTATTTTCTGGCGCATGCCTGTATTTTTCTAGCACTCAGCGCCAAGAGCAACAGCACCAAGGCAATATTTGAGGTAAACAGCGAAATCAAAAAAAGAGGAATTAAGGATGTTCCTTCCCATCTTCGCGATAAAACAGCCAATAAGCTCTCATCGCGCTACCTCGATATTAAAAATGCATCTGATGATTACTTATATCCTCACAGTTATCCATCACACTGGGTAGAGCAGCAGTATCTGCCGGAAAGTTTAAAAAACAGAAGATGGTACGATGGCGGAACAGAGGGCAGAGAACCCAAGCTTATTGAAAGGCTCAGGAAAATACAATCGAAAAAGAAGTGATCTGAAATAACATATTAAAAAGGAGAGCCCGGAATTTTCAGTTCCGGGCTTACGATTATTGGAGCTATTGCTCGATGTCTACCATAACATGAGTTCTTTAAACTTGAGTTAAGAATACACAGGATTGCTCCAAAAAACAAATTAAATTAGTCAAAAATTAAAATTTGCATAAATAAAAAAGATAAATTACTCAAAAAAGCGCTTTTTTTAAACTTCAGGCAATAAATTAATTTTCAAGCTGCTGACAAAATTTATGCTTTGACTGAATGGTTATTGGTTTGGTTTCGTTAAAATGTTGAATAATTAAAGAAACAGATTTATGAAAATTCACATTTTATCATCAACCGACAGGCCCGGCTCAAATGCCCTGAAAGTTTCGAAGTACACGAAAAGTATACTTGCTGAAAAAGCTGAGGTAGAAATTTTTTCACTCAAAGATTACCCTTTTGATGAGCTGAGAGGAGCCGGATATTCCGACACCCCTGACAAGGTTCAGAAATTTAATGACAATTTCCTGGATGCTGATGGGTACCTGTTTGTTATACCGGAATATAACGGGGGATTTCCGGGAATACTCAAGCTGTTTTGGGATTATCTGCCATTCCCGGAAGCGATGAGCCATAAGCCTGTTAGCCTAATTGGTGAAGCAGCAGGAGCGTTTGGTGCGCTACGGCCTGTTGAACAGTTCGGGCAGCTCCTTATATACAGAAAAGCGTACATATTCCCGGAACGGATGTTCATACAAAGGGTGAATGATGCATTTTCCCCTGAAAAAGGACTCATTGACGAAAAACAACAAGAACTGTTGATGAAGCAGCTGCAGGAATTTCCAGTCTTTGTTCAGAAAATAAAAAATGAATTAGTTGAGGCGTAGCATATAGCCAATACCGTGCAGCGTTACCAGATATTTCGGATCGTCGGGGTTCATCTCTATCTTGGCTCTTAACTTGGATATGTGCACATCCACGGTGCGCGTATTCGTGCTGAATTCATATCTCCAAACTTTCTGCAAGAGGTCATCACGTGAGATGGGCCGGTTTGCGTTTGACAGGAGATACTCTATTATTTCAACTTCCCTTGTTGAAAGCTCTTCAACCACATCGCCGGGTTTATGTACTTTGGAATCGGCGAGATCTATCTTAACGTCGCCGAGTTTCAGAACCTCGGTTGGGCCCGATTTTGAGTAAGCATTGGCCCTGCGCAGCCGTGCCTTAATACGGGCAAGCAGCTCTTTTACACCAAACGGCTTGGTCATATAATCGTCAGCTCCGATATTCAAACCGGTCACTTTGTCTATTTCCTGGTCCCGGGCCGTTAACATAATTATGGGAAACGAGTATTTCAATTCCCTCACCTTCTTGCAAATATCATAACCGCTAACGTTAGGCAGCATCAGGTCCAGGATCATTAAATCGGGATCGTAGTCAACAACCTTTTCAACCGCATCTTTTCCGTCGGTTACAACTTCTACATCGTAGTTTTCGGCTTCGAGCGTATCTTTTAAGGTAAATACCAGGCTGGGTTCGTCTTCGACTATTAAAATCTTCTTAGCTTTATCATCCATAAGTTTCGAGAGTGACCTCTGCAATGTGTTTTGATTCGTCAGTTTGGTGGTCGACGTTCACATTCTGTTTTTGATTAAACAGAGTGTGAAATGCTACGGTGAATTCAGAGCCTTTACCGGGCTCACTGTTTACGGAAATTGTTCCGCCATTAAGCTGAACCATATTTTTAACAATAGACAGTCCGAGTCCGTGGCCTTTCGTCTGTGCCGTCATTGAATTTTCTACCCTGTAAAACTTCTTGAAAATGTTTTTCTGTGCTTTTTTTGGAATTCCCTGGCCCTTGTCAGCAACAGAGAGGAATACAGTTTTCTTTTGAGAGTAAACACGAACCGTAATCTCTTTTTTATCCCAGCTATATTTGATGCTGTTTTCAACCAAATTGTCCAATATCGTCTCGAACTGGTCGCGGTCTGCCATTACAAGCGGGAGATTGGCTTCTGTGTCCACAATAAGCCGGAATCCTTTACTCTCAATATATTCTCTTTTTATCTCTATTAAATCCTCAACCAGTGTATTGAGCTTAATAGGAGCCTGTTTTGCCATGGTTTTATTAGAATCGGATTTGGCAACATCCAGCAGTTTGTCGATCATTTTTCGCAGTCGAATGGATTCACTGTAAATATGGGCTCCATAGTTTTTCAGCCGTTCTCCTTCCGAAACTCTGCCGTCCGAAATATTCTCGCCGGCAGCCTGCATTAAAGCCAGGGGTGTTTTTAGCTCGTGGGTTACATTTGCAAGAAAGCCTGCCTGACGTTCAGCAAATTCACGCTCTTTCTGTGCGTTGATAAACATGAAGAACAGAGCGCCAAACAGTATGAACACAGCTGACCCGAGAACAAGAAGATTCCGGGCTAAAGAAGCACTTGTAGCAGAGACTACGGGTGACTCTAAAAAAGAGGCCTGTATTATCCAGTTATCGAGCAGGTCGGGAAAGCGCTGATAGATATCAACATTATCGCGGTTATAGGCTATTTCACTGTTGTTGGTAAGCAGAATGTCGCCCATTATCCAGTTTCTTATCCATACAACCATGCCTGCCTCGGTTGAATTTCCAAAATCCTCTGTAAGCATGGGCTTCAGAACGCCGTTCAGCAGGTAGTCCTGATCAATAATAAAGGTTACGTGCCCCAGCACACTGTCATGATCCGGATTAATGAGCGCAAGCGTCATGGTTCTGTGCGAGTCAAAAATGGTTCTGTTGTTCCAGTTGTAATTCTCCAGGTCCACCGTATTCATTCTCGATTTAGACAGCCCGAAACCATCACAAACCTCCTTGGGAGAGTTATTGGTCATTGAAAAAAGCTCCGATTCCGGATCAAATCTGTACAGCGGATAGTCGGGCTTAAAACACCCCTTCATATGATCAGGTGTGTAGTAAATATCAACAAAAAGAGAGTCGTTAATAGCTTCATTCAGCACTGAATTAAAGTGCTCGGGGAAAGCTCCGTACGTGTTCCAGGAGAGCTCAATTTCGTTCATGTCCAGGTTTCTGATCCCCCTGAAAGGCTGATAAAACCGGAAACGCACTTTTTGGGAAAACTCCTCGAGCTGGATCTTTCGGTTCTCTTTTGCAGCTTCAACAGTCGACTCCTGCAGCGCATACAGTGAGTAGATATTTAAAACGGTAAGTGCAACCACTGCAAGTATCCCAACCCCAAGGAAGAACCAGCGCAGTGTGTTGCTATCTTTGATTTTATGAAGTATCCGCATGGATGCTGTTGTCGGTTACGGTTTAATATCGTAGTGTAACAAAAATATCGCGAATTTGATCATAAAAAATGCAAAAGCTTACAAAGTGTTCTGCATCTGTTTATTGCTCCCAGTCGTTGTTGCGGCGATCCACATCCGGCAGAAGAAACTCGGGGTCTATCACTACATAAGACACAGGGCTTTCTGTTGAAACTATTAGCTGATGCGTTCTTGAGCCGTTCAGCCACACATCTTCTTCCACGCGCCTTTCGATTACAGTGCCGTCTTCAAGCTCAATCTCGAGCAGAACAGGCATGGGTACATTTCCAATATCTTCAATCTCAATAACGGTTTCACCGTCTAGCTCGTATACATCGGCAATACTTTGATCGAGTGTCCACGTTTCGTAGTACCACGCTCTCCAAAACCAGGAGAGGTCTCGGCCCGAAACATCTTCAAACGTGTTGAATATATCCCAGGGGTAGGGATGTTTATACGCCCATCTCTCAATCAGTTCATCATACGCTTCACGAAATGTCTCTTCACCCAGTACGGTTCGGAGTGAATAAAGCACAGAGGCCGGTTTGGCATAGGAGGCCACGCCATAGGCTGGGCCGGGGTAGTGATAGTCTGACCAGCGCATCATTTCACCCTCGGCATCGGTGCCTGCAATTTGCAGGTATCCGGAGAAGGAGTCTGTTCGGTCAAAACGTTCGCTGCCGTAGTAGTCGATATTGGCTTCATTGGTGTGATAGGTTGTAAATCCTTCATCAATCCAGGTGTAGCGCCGTTCATTGGTGCTTAAAATCATCGGAATCCACATGTGAGCAATTTCATGGGCTGTAACCCCGTAAAGCCGAACTGCACCTGCTCCGTTGTAATCACCAATGATGGTCATCATGGGGAACTCCATTCCGCCCCCAATAATATCAGCTCCCTCAACAGAGGTCATATGAGGCCAGGGATAGGGAATGCCGATATAGTCGGAGAGAAATGTAACGGAGTGCTGGCCATACTCAACCTGGGACTGCCATAGTGGTGCAGTTTCACGGTAAAATGAATGAATGTGACTGTAATCTGTATTTCCATCCCCGTCAAGGTCGCCCACAGGCGTGCGGGCCGCGTCCCAGCGCGATTCCAGCGTTGCGCTAAAGGCAACGTCGCGAACCTGTTCCGCCCGAAAATTCCAGGTCAGTTTTCCATTTTCTGATGATTGTGTAGCCCCGGCCAGCTCATCAAATCCGGCAACCACTACAGTTTCATCACTGTTGATGGCGGTTTGATAACGTTCAAGGGTTCGGTCTGAAAGAGTCTCCTGCGGATTCAGAAACTCACCGGTACTCATTACAAGCCAGCCTTCGGGTACGGTAATGGAGATGTCATAATCAGCAAAGCCGTGATAGAATTCTGCATTGCCTACAAACGAGTCGTTAAACCACCCGTAAACATCATCAAGTACGCTTACCTTCGGATACCAGTAGGCAATATAGTAGAGGTTTCCGCGGCTACGGCCCATGCGTCCCGATGCGCCATCTTCAGGTATTTCAAAATTCCAGTCAATTGAAAAGCTTATCGACTCACCTGAAGCAACGCGCTCTTCAGGATAGATGTAGAGATGCGTTCCGCTCACCAAAAAGCCGCTCGCGTTTTGTGTCCATCGTTCCCGGAAGGTAATTTCATTGTATTCTGTGCCCTCAACAACAATCGAAGAGAGCTTTACGCCACCCGTGATTTCGGTTACATCCATTTTTGGTGTGCCTGCCTGATGGAGGTTTTGGGCAAGTTCCACAACAATTACTTCCTGGCCGCCGGGAGAATTATTTGTAAAGGAGATATCTGCCGTTCCGAAGAGCATGTGGTTTTCCGGATCAATTTCGGCTGTAAGCTTATAGGAAGATTCATTCTGCCAGTAGTTCTCACCCGGTTCGCCGGTTTCTGTTCTGGTACCCTTTTCCACAGCAGCATCCCACACATCAGGAATATCAATTGGATAGGGGATGGGCCGTTCAGGATTAAACTCTTCAGTTTCGGCAGCCGTGCGCTGTTGTGGTTCTTCGGTTACCTGTTCAGCCGTTGAGCACGATGCCAGAAATGTACCCAGCAAAGCGATGATAAGTAGTGATTGGAAAGATTTAAACATGGATATGAAGTCTGTAGGATTAACAATAGTAAAACTTGTATAATCTATTAAAATAATGTGAATATAAGGTGATCAGAAAATCAAGAGAAAGACGATGCCGAAATAAAATGAAATCACCTAACTTTATGTCGCCGTGCAACATGTTTTTTTTCACAGGAACCACTTGTTTCTTGAATTTGTGTTGCGAATTGATCATTATCGACTATTAACTATTTCCAAAAAACTAACTAATGGTTATAACTATGGATTTTAATGAAATTAAAGAGTGGTATGTTGCAGCACTTCAGAAGTATGTGGAGTTTAATGGCCGTGCACGGCGAAAGGAGTTCTGGATTTTTACACTGGTAAACTTAGCAATTTCCGTTATACTCGCAGTTCTTGGTTTAGACTTTATAAGTTCCCTGTTTGGTCTCGCAGTATTGCTGCCCGGCATTGCTGTAGCGATCCGGAGGCTGCATGATATTGGTAAAACAGGCTGGTGGTTGCTTATAGGGTTTATACCACTTATAGGTCTCATTGTGCTCATCTACTTCTATGTACAGGAAGGGGATGCCGGGCCAAACGAATATGGTCCAAACCCGAAAACCGTGATCTGAAAAGCCCAATGCATATCTAATCAGATAAAAGCTCTCCTTAAAAAGGAGGGCTTTTATTTTGTGATACTATTTGTCAGGGCTTATGTGGGTGGTACAAATAGGAATACTGCAATTTGGTATAATACTATGTTGATTTGGCTCTTAATAGAAACCGGGGTATTTACAGTGCTGTTTTAAATTTTTGGTGCTGCATTCTTACGTGATCTTTCTTAATTAATCTCAAAAATAAACTAACGGTATCTTCATATGGATGATAAAACAAAAGCTATAGTTTCCCACATTACGTTAATTGGATGGATAGTAGCGCTAGTCCAGAACCAGGGGGAAAATAAAACCGAGCTTACAACTTTTTATATTCGGCAGATGCTGGGCCTCATGCTGCTGTCGGTGGTCGGATCTATAATCCCGGTTCTTAATTTTTTCTTATGGATTGTTGTTTTGGTACTGTGGATCATGAGTTTAATCGGATCTCTTAACGGTGAAAAAAAATTGACACCTTACGTTGGAGAATACTTCCAGGATTGGTTTAAAGGCCTGTAGAACGAAACGAGTCTGTCACAGATTTTACTCGCTGCACCGGGCAACATCCACTGTTTAAATTCGCGGGAATATAAAATTAAAAAAGGCTCTTCTCAGCAGGAGAGCTATTTTATATTATGGATTCGAAAGCTGTTACAGATATATTGGCTGACTACAAAAGTATTCTTTATTATTTGAATTGATGCATATTTTTTGGTTTGTTCCGATAACTGAAATCAACTTTTTATGACTGCTGATCTGTTCTTTAAACATCCCTCACTCTGCCTTTTATCTCTTTTCCTGGTTATTACCGCAACTGCCGGCTGCGGCGGTCAATCGGATAAGTCATCTGAAACGTATAACGCTGAGCTTCTTAATCAGCACTTGGATGCGGATATAACTTACACAGAAAAATATCGGCCTCAGTATCACTATACTCCCCGCATAAACTGGATGAACGATCCGAACGGGCTGGTATATTACGAGGGGCAATACCATCTTTTTCATCAGTATAACCCCTTTGGCAGTAAATGGGGGTATATGAGCTGGTACCACGCAGTAAGTGACGATCTTGTTCACTGGGAGCATAAGCCGGTGGCCATACCGTATGGCAAAGAGCAGGAAGAGGGTATTTTCTCCGGAAGTGCCGTGGTTGATCATGATAACACCACAGGCTTTGGCGATGGAAGCCGTGCGCCTCTGGTGGCAATCTACACAAGCCACTACACACGCGAGGACGAGTCTACATGGCAGGCACAATCGCTGGCTTACAGTACCGACGGCGGAGAATCGTTTACCAAATATGATGGCAATCCGGTACTTGAATTTGATGATCCCGATTTTCGCGATCCCAATGTAAAATGGAACGAAGAGATGGAGCAGTGGCTGATGGTGATCACCCTTCCGCGGCAGCATAAAGTACAGTTCTACGCATCCGACAACCTGATCGACTGGGAGTTTTTGAGTGATTTTGGCCCAGCCGGAGCTGTAGGCGGAATATGGGAGTGTCCCGACTTTTTTGAGCTGCCCATAGATGGCGACCCGGAAAACACCCGCTGGATTCTTCACGTGGATATGAACCCCGGATCTGTTGCAGGAGGTTCCGGGTCACAATATTTTGTGGGCGACTGGGACGGAAAAACATTTACTCCTGATGATGAGATTATGCAGGACGAAATTAAATGGGTGGACTACGGCACGGATTTCTATGCGGCTATCTCCTGGAACAACATACCTGAAGAGGATGGCCGGCGCCTCTGGATTGGCTGGATGAATAATTGGGACTACGCCAACGAAATTCCAACATCGCCCTGGAGAAGTGCACAGTCTGTTCCGCGATCGCTCTCACTTGAGACGAGGAACGGAGATGTACAGCTGATTCAAAAGCCCGTTCAGGAACTGGAGAAACTACGGCGTTCTCCCGTATCTCTCAATTCACCTCTTTCTGCTGATGATGAAATCGACCTCAAAGATATCCATGAAGAACTATCAGGTAATGCCTATGAACTGATTGCTGAAATAGATCCGGGCAGTGTAGGTGAAGCATCACTGGTACTTCGGGCAGGCAGTGATGAAGAGACTCTGGTTGGGTATGATACCGAAAAAGCTGTTCTATTCGTTGATCGGACAAATTCCGGTGAAAATGATTTCTATGATGATTTTGAAAAACGTTTCGAAGCACCGGTCAATCTCATCGACGGAAAAGTGAAGCTTCATATCTATATAGACTGGTCATCAATCGAGGTATTTGCAAATGATGGCGAAGCCGTTTTTACAAACAGAATATTTCCTGACCCTGCAAGTACGGATATCCGCTTCAGGGTTGCCGGGGGTTCAGCAACACTTGAATCACTCACATTTTGGCCGCTCAACTCTGTTTGGAATGGTGAACAAGTCAATTGAGCATCACATTTTTGCTAAAATCCACGATTGAAAGTGCAAAAATCAAAATTTCTATTATCTTTGAAAGCGCTTGCGTCTCCCCGGGGATGTGGCAGCGCAATTTCAGAAACTAAAAACAGGCATTCGCAAACTATTTAAAATCAGAAACCTGCAGAAGATTTGACAGCCAGCCGATCTCTATCACGGTTTTTTTAAATTCTTATGGTTTTCCGGGTTTCAAAATGTACGTTCAGTAATTTGATAAAAAAACATAATCGATTGTAAGACATTCTATTACGGTTCTTAAATAATTTTAAAAAACTCACTACATGAAGAAATATAAAATCTTTTTATGGTCGATAACCTCTGCGCTGGGAGGGTTTCTGTTCGGCTTCGATACAGCTGTGATATCCGGGGGAGAACAGAATATTCAGTTGATGTGGGAGCTGAGCGATGTTATGATTGGCCAGACGGTTGCAATGGCACTTTATGGTACAATTATTGGCGCACTTTTTGGAGGGCTACCGGCTCAGAAATATGGCAGGAAAAAGTCTTTGATCTGGATTGCAGTCCTGTTCCTGGTATCCGCGGTTGGTTCTGCACTGGCACCGGAGGTTTATACGTTAATGGTGGCGCGGTTTATAGGGGGCTTAAGTATTGGGGCTTCATCTGTTGTGGCACCCATGTACATATCTGAAATCGCACCTGCTGATAAGCGCGGTAAATTAACAGCTCTTTTTCAGTTTAATATCGTTCTTGGAATACTGATTGCATATTTCTCTAACTTTATGATAGGCACGGAAAATATTGAGTCCTGGAGATGGATGCTCGGGGTAGAAGTAATACCGGCTACATTATTCCTGATTTTGGTGTTTACGATTCCTGAAAGTCCGCGGTGGTTGATTGTCGCAAAGAACAGGATAGAGGAAGCAAAGAAAATTTTGAAAATTATCGACCCGGATACGGTTGATCAATCTGTGCGCGCTATCAAAGCCGGCGACCTCACTCCCGGAAGAGCCACACCCCTCAGAGAGTTTTTTACCAAAAGATTTCGCTTTCCCATTATGCTTGCGTTTTTATTTGCATTCTTCAACCAGGTTTCAGGGATTAACGCAATTATCTATTTTGCCCCCCGAATTTTTGAGCTTACCGGGCTGGGTGCTGAAACAGCGCTTCTGTCTTCTGTCGGGGTTGGAGTAGTAAACCTTGTATTTACGATGCTCGGACTGCTATTGATTGATCGATTCGGTCGGCGTTTTTTGATGTATATTGGCTCCGTTGGCTACCTGATTTCTCTCTCGGCTCTGTCTTATGCGTTTTTTACGCAGTCCTTTACGGGATATGCAGTTCCTGCACTCATTTTTATATTCATCGCCGCTCATGCAATTAGCCAGGGTGCCGTAATCTGGGTATTTATTTCCGAAATTTTCCCAAACTCCGTACGGTCGTTCGGAAACTCGCTGGGAAGCAGTACCCACTGGATTTTTGCAGCATTGATTGCCGGAAACTTCGTCTACATCGAAAGCATATTTGGCGGCGGACCAATCTTCGCATTTTTTGCATTTATGATGTTCCTGCAGCTCATCTTCGTTTGGAAAGTGATGCCGGAAACCAAAAACATTACGCTCGAGGAGATGGAGGTTAAGCTGGGCATCAGCGTGGATGAACTGGAAGAGGTTATCGAAGAGAGAGACAATAAAGTCTGATATTTTTCTCAATTCAGGAGCCTGTTTTGCGCGGGCTCCTTCTTTTTTTGATGGTGAGGCAGCTGAAATAAGGGTAATTGGATATAGATATCGCTATATTGAAAATGACTGAATTCCAGCCTCTTACAATCACTCAGAAACTCAGGAGCCGTTACGTTATGGAAAAGAGAACCGGTTATAATGAAGAGAAAAAAAGAGAAGTAAAACCTGTAGCATCTGCAGAGCTGTTCAGTTTAAAATTGGTGCTGTTACTGGCTGGATTTTTAACCATTGCTTCGTGCGCATCAGACAAAAACAGTTCGGAAACAGATTTGACGGTTAATGGGGATACTGAGGTTCTTTTCAACGGAGAAGACCTAAACGGATGGTATACCTATATGAAAAGTCCGGAGCCTACATCTGAGGTAAGCGGGCTAGAGCGAAATGACAGCGGAGTGTACCTCGAACCCATCGGGCTGAATCAAGATCCCCTGAATGTTTTTACCGTTGTTGAAGAGGACGGAGAGCCGGCAATTCGCATTTCAGGTGAGGTATTTGGGATTTTGGTCACCGAACAGGAGTTTGAGGACTACCATCTGAAGCTGGAGTTTAAATGGGGAGATGAAAAGTTTCCGCCAAGAGAACAATTAAAGATGGATAGCGGTATTTTATACCACTCTGTGGGTGAGGAGGGCGCCTGGGGCGATGTCTGGATGAAATCTCTCGAGTGCCAGGTGCAGGAGACAGACTGCGGAGACTATATCAGTGTGGATACGGTTATGGTGGATATACCTGCCTATCAGAGTGAAGAAGACAATAGTTTCTATTTCCACCCCGACTCTTCTCTCGTAACGTTTAGCCCCGAACGGGCATACTGCGAATTTTACCGTGATAACGAGAACCCGATGGGAGAGTGGAACAGTATGGAGATTTACACGGTAGGGGGCAGCAGCGTGCATTTGGTGAACGGCAAGCCCAACATGAAGGTGATGAATAGCCGCCACATTGTAAACGGTAAGGAGGTACCGCTTACAAAAGGAAAAATTCAGCTGCAGTCGGAGGGAGCCGAGATCTATTATCGGAATATAGAACTGACTCCGGTTTCTGAAATTCCTGACAACGTCTGGAGTTTTTAATTTATAGAGGGTTTAATTATCCGGCAATCTGCATCGGAAAAGACAAAATTCCCCCTTTTCCCGCAAGAGATCCCTTCGGGAGAAGGGGGAAGCGATGAGGCTGTCCAAAAAGTATGATTACCCATAGTTCAATTTAAATTATTTAGTTTACTTATAAATAGTTGTAGTAAGGTTTTTTTGTGTTGCTTCGCGACCTCGTGTCCTCGTGGTAAAGACCTCCGGTTTATTGCCACGAAGACACAAAGACTCAAAGGTTCACGAAGCAAATTTTAATTATTAAGGCCCCTTAAATCAAAACCATCTTTTTGGACAGCCTCAGAGCTGGGGGATGACTTTCTGAGGCTAGGAATGTCATTGCTTGGTACTGATCCCTAAAGAATAACAACCCTCACCACGCGAAAAAGCCCGCGTGGTAGTACCCTCAAGGAGGAATTCCCATTGCATCCACCGGCTGGCGGATAGACACTCCTCAATAAGCTCATATTTAGGTATAAATTTAAGGTTTCTGGTATATACTTCGTGGGCTCTGCCCCGAGGGAGTTCATTGTGTAGAGGGTTTAATTATCCGGCCATCAGCATCGGAAAAGATAAAAGTCCATTTTCGAAATGGACTAAAGAAATGAATCGTCTGATTAGATCTATCAAAAAATCTTGCCGGGAAACGCAAGGTATTTAATTTTCAGCAACGGCTGGTTCTTTATTCCATCATAGCCTCCCGAATGGGCAAACGATCGAGCTGATGGCTGGTTCATACAGTTAAACGCATATTAATCACCCCCGGGCATCAGTCGGTTATCAAATGAGAAATCACTGATATTCCGGATTGAGATATCTTTGAAGTCGGGATGATTCGGATTAATAAGCACATTCCACTCATCCTGAATAATGGACGAGGGAACCCTCATAATACACGTTTTTTGCTGATCGAGCCAGGTTTTACCTATTTCCTGGCAAACGGAATATCCGTCAACCAGGTGCCAGCTGCCCGGCAGCTTATTTGGATCAATCTTGTGAACAGCTAACGAATCGGGAATGTGAATCTCAGCTATTTTGAAATTCGCGCTGAGCCCCTCTCCCGAGCGATGCACGAGGTTTTCGAGGCAGGCCAGTGCTCTTGAACCTGCGCAATACACCACGTGATACCCTTTCGGATTCCAGCGTGCCGGATACCCGGATCCTGTCAGCGATTCTGCCCATTTTTCAAGGGTAATACGGTATACAAGCATCTATGCAAAAGCTCCAAACTCGATGCGCACCAGCTCTTCGAAAATTAAATCGATACCTCCCGGCGTTTGCATAAAAGCAAGTGGAGGCTGACTCCCAAGCCCTTGCGCAGGTTTTCGAAGCCACCTGTTGAATGAGGCGAGATTTCCAAAAACCTCTTCTGCTTTTTGATAGAGTGCGATCATTTTTAACAGCTGCTCGCTGTTTAACGCGCTTAATTTTTTTCCCTCTTTTTGATAGCGCTGCATTGTTTTATATGAAACACCGAGCAGGGATGAGAGCTCCTCTTTCGATAGCTCTGAAATCTTGAGCATGTCGAAGAATGCAGATACGGAGATTCCATTTTGCGCCTTTTTTACAAGCGAATAGCTGTTTTCTGGCTGAACATTGTATTTAATGGCTATTTCATTTATCTGCATAGGCCGCCCTTTTATTTTTAGACTATATCAAGATAAAGATATTTGTCTTAAAATTCCAGACAATTGTACAGATGTTGTAAATTAGACGATTAAACTCCCTTCAGAACCAAATAGAAAGCTATTCCTGAATTTTTCGTTACAGCTTGATCGGGTTTATCAATATAAAAAGCAGCAAGGCCTAAGAGCCGGTTACTGATCCGCTTTCTCCTGGTAGTACTTTTTCATAACCTCGAAGGCCTGTTTTTTAATACCCTGTTCCGACACAAGCCCCTTTCGGTTATATCCGTCTTTAACAACAGGAAGCGGACGGCGTGGTGACCTGAAGTCCATCAGAATCCAGGGTACTGTACCCCTTAAAAAATCGATTCTGTCAAACATATCAAGTGTATGTCTGTATAATTTTGCCTGAAATTCTTCCGACCATCTTTGATTGGGAGGGACATTCCAGCCCTGTTTGGCACCGGCACCAAATTCACTCATAACCAGTGGTTTGTCGTATATCGTATCCCAGCTCAGATGATCCATAGGCGCATTCTCACCGCCATACCATCCGTAGTATTGGTTAACGCCCAGCACGTCGAGATACTTTCCAATCGGGTCATCAATCATAAATGTGATATTCTCTCCCTCTTCAATCCAGCGGCTTTGAAGGGCAGCGGTAGTAAGCCTGGCGGGGTCAATCGATTTTGTTCTTTGAATCATCTCCTGCAGAAATTCCACTCGGGCATCGTTTACGGGGGCCTCATTCGACATCCCCCAAAGGATCACTGATGCACGGTTTTTATCGCGGTGTATCATCTCTGAGAGCTGGTTCAGTCCATTTTCAAGCGTTTCGGGATTATCCCACTGAATTGTCCAGTAAACAGGCACTTCCGACCATACCATGATTCCCCGTTTATCTGCCTCCCTTACCATATATTCGTTATGCGGATAGTGCGACAACCTCACAAAATTGGCACCCAGCTCCTCAACCCAGTCGAACAGAATGCGGGCATCATCTTCGTTATTAGCTCGTCCTGTTCGGTATGGCGCCTCTTCATGAATGTTTACACCCCTTAAAAAGATCGGTTCGCCGTTTAGCATAATTTCGTTGCCTGCCGTCTCGATAGTGCGAAACCCGATTCTGTCTGCAATCTCAGCGGTTTCAGAACTGATTCTGATATCATACAGCCTGGGGGAATTTGGTGACCACATTTCCAGATCTGCAGGAAAAGAAAACGATACGAATCCGTCTTCGTCCGTAGTTGCTTGATGAGTTATATCTGCTTCAGGAATCTGTATAGTTACATTTTGCCGGAGATCTTTACCGTTTAGCCGAACCCAGCCCATCACTTCATTCTCACTGCCCGGACTAAGCTGAAGGTAATAATCCTGCAGAAAGGTCTCTTCCGTTTCAATCAGTTTTACCGATCGGGTGATTCCGCCATAATTGAACCAGTCGGTATTTACCGTTGGTACCGCCTCCGGTTTTCGCGTATTGTCGGCCATTACCACTACAAAATTATCTCCATTTACCAGTTTGTCTGTAACGTCGAAGTTGAAAGGTGTGAAGCCGCCTATATGCCGGCCGGCATACTCGCCATTCACCCAAACCCGTGCGTCATAATTTATGGCACCGAAATAGAGAAACACCCGCTTACCGGGATTCATCTTCCAAGAAAAATCTTTTTTATACCAGAGGGTTCCTTCATACCAGTGAAGCTTCTCCATCTGTGTGTTCCAATCGCCGGGGACATGCAGTTTTTCACTCAGCTCAAAATCGTATTCGTAGGGATCTCCAGGCTCTTCATTCCGCCGGTTTTTAAAATAACCGTTGGGATTGGGCTGATACCGGTAGTCGTAATACCCGTTTTTATAGGGATCGATGATGATATCCCATGTTCCGTCGAGGCTTGTAGTCGAACGTGAAGCTGTATTGATGATCAGATCAGATTCCAAAAATATCTCCTTATCCTGAGGAACGGCTTCCGCCGGCAGGGTTCCGGCAAGAATCAGCAGGAAAACGAGGGTCGTTTTGGCAAATAAGAAGCGAATCAGCATAGTTACTGAACGGGGAGCCGGAAGCAGAAACGGAGTGTTTAAAGTTGACGAAGAGGTGTGAATGATAGTCATCAGGTAACCTTTGATTGGATGAATGATAAATTCTAAAACAGATTAAAAGTGTCTGCTTCAGGGCGTTGTTTGCGTCATCAGAATTAAAGCTAATTAAATTTGTACTCAAAAGAAGAGCTATCCGCAAGCCAAAAGATCATCGCCTCTAACACCGGAAAAAGTGTTCCAACCAATATCCGGATCAGAAGAGTCTTTCTCTTTCTTTAATTTTAAAGACACCCCGGGTGCTGGCTTGCCTCTATTCCATACTTTTAAAATTGACAGAAAAAACAGAGGCGTACTGAAAAATCCACTTTTTTATAAAGCAGAGAGAAGAATGAACTGTCTGAGGCACAACTCAGATTGCGACAAGATTTCCAGACCCTTCTAGCGGAACCGGTTTCCATGCTCCCACTCTTTTACGATATAATCAGATACCCGGTAACCCAACGCCATTATCGTAAGCACAGGGTTAAAACCACCGTTTGTTACATGCAGGCTGCCATCAGCCACAAATAAGTTATCAACCCCGTGAACCTGCCCATATTTGTTGGTTACAGATGTTTGAGGGTCGTTGCCCATCCTGCACGTTCCGGCCTGGTGTTGCGAGCCGCTTACACCGGTACCCGGGATACTCTTCCAGGTTTGATAAGCACCGGCTGCCTTTAACCATTTTTCAGCTTTGTCAGCAATGAAGTTTGCTGTTTTGATATCTTCATCCAGCCTGAAACCGGATATTTTCGCAACCGGAATTCCCCAGTGATCACGTACTTCAGGACTTACTTCTACTCTTGATTCGAAATTCGGCATCTCCTGTACAGGCCCCCGTATACTGGCATTTCGCCTGTAATTTACTTTTTGAAATTCTTTATGTTCTTTGCCCCATCCGGCACTCCCCGGCGGACGATAATTCTGGCTGTATGCATATGGAAGCTTAATGAATTCATTAGCAAGTAGTGAGCCTCCGATAATACCCGGATTGTGGTGATTGAAATCGCAGACGGCAACGCTCGCCCCGGGCCCTTCACCATCATAAACCTCATCTGAAAAAAGACCGTCGGCACCGCAGTATGCATGACCCTGTAAATTTCTTCCCACCCAGTCATATCTGTTGCCCATTCCATCAGGAAAAAATTTGGATTTCGAGTTCAGCATCAGGCGGGCAGTTTCCGTAGCTGAGGCGGCAAGAATCACAATATCAGCAGTTTGTGTTTGGTGTCGGTCATTTTCATCAAAATATGAGATGCCGGTAACCTTTCCCCGGTTATCCGTCAGAATTTCAGCAACTTTGCAGTGTATCTTTAGTTCGCAATTTCCCGATTCAATAGCTTTTGGTATCACGGTGTTCTGAGTGCCGTTTTTGGCATCTACGGGACAGGCAAATCCAACACACTGGCGGACATGCACGCAGGCACGACGGTTGTTGTAAGGAACGGAATTCCTTAGCATTGGGATTGAAAACGGATGGTACCCGATTTTTTTAGCCGCCTCTTCTAATTTTCGTGCTTCTTTATTATGAGAAAATGGAGGCATAGGATGGGGTTTTTGTCTCCACGGGGCATATGGGTTTTTAGAGTCATCGCCGGCAACGCCGATCTCCCACTCAGCTTTCTCATAGTATGGCTCCAGATCGGCATATGTTATCGGCCAGTCCTCAAGTGTAGAACCTTCAACATCACCGTATGTTGATCTCATTTTGAAGTCTTCCTCCATAAAACGCCAGGCCATTGCGCCGTAACATACAGTTCCTGATCCAACACAGGCGGCATTGTTATGGTAAGCCCAGTCGTTGGGATATACAACCCTCTCCCGTCCCTGCCGGTCTACTGCAACCCTGCGGTACCGTTCATTATCGGGGCCGAACGCACATTCAAGAGGGAAACTTCTTTGTGCCGTCAGTTCATCATTGCCGTGATCTTCATGGGTTACCCATCCTCCCCGTTCAAAGAGGATAACTGATAAACCCGCTTCACTTAACTCTTTGGCAACTATTCCGCCGCCGGCCCCGGCACCTATAACAACTGCATTTACATGTCTAATAGCCATGATGTGTCTCAATACGTTTAAGATTTGGTTCAGAATCTGATCATCCGGTAGCTTATGTAATTTTTATTGCCGCCGTGCTTGGGACTGCCGTAAAAACCCATCATACACTGATCCTTCATTTTCCCAAAAAAGGAAGAGGGCAAGAATTGTCCCCAATCATTACCGGATGGCTGGTTGTCATAATCGCCGGCTTCAATTTTCTTCAGATACTCTATCCGCGGGCTCTCCTTCAGCGCAATAAATCTCTTGCCGTAATCAGAAATGCTTCCTTTGTTCAGTGCAGGCAGGCACGTTTTATACATCAATTTATCTTCGCTGAGATAACCGTTATCGCCTATTTGCTGATCAATAAAGTTCGTGACCCCGGCATCTTTGCCGCCTGCAAAATTGTCGGGCGGAATAATGCAGTCGGCGAGAGTATCCATAATCTCCGACTCTTCATCGGTCAGCACCCGGAAGGTCATTGTTGGTTCGGTGGGAATTCCGTACATCCAAAAGCCACCCGTCCAGATCATCGATATTTTTAGAAACTCACCACGAGACAGTCTCTCTAACTTCTCCTCCCATTTCATGCAAACTCCCCTTATAATTTATTTTTTAAAGCAGAAAAAATGACCTGTATAATCAATCTAATTTTTTTCTTTAAAGATTGCGTGAACAAATTTTGTGGTTAACTTCCGTCAGTTTAGGCAGCACTACTTACAGAAGCCTGATTCAGGATTGCCGTTTAATTTTTTTAAACCAATTATGGCGGTCTCAGTATGAGAGGGGCAGCACGATTATTTTAGGTAAAGTATCCATGCGTAAGTTAGTGTTGTACTTTGATATTATAACTGATTTATCCATTTTTCAATTTATCAAAAAGAGGGTTTTGAAATTAATAGAGTTGAGAAGAATGTCTTCCTTAAAAACTATACTGAACCAATTTCTGAAAAAAGAATTCAATGTAAGTATGAGGTGATTTGGAAAAATTTATTGAATAAGTATAAACGCAATCGATAATAAGACAGATAAATGAATACGATTATTACTTAAAGACCCAAATGGAATAGTGGTAGATGTTTCTTCACCAATTCCGGATTTTGAATAAAGAAAAACACCATCTACATGGCACATCACCTATACTGCCGTTTTTAAAAAATCGTGTGATGCGTCGAATTTATGCAATTTATGAAAGGGTATTACTCTGTAATGATCAATTTTCAATCTGTTTTTTACTGAGTGGAAGGGTTTAGCGAGACTTTTTCAACCCGGGCAGCTATATTAATGGTTTATTTTTCACATGGTACAAAGATTTTAGCGGCTATCCGTATTAGCGAAGTGCTTGCAAAATCAGAAATTACTTCATCTTTTTAACACGTGATTAACGCAGCTGCGGTCGTTTGAGCTGCCGAATTGTATCCGAATTATATGACTGCTGAAAAGAAAAAAAAACGAGTGCTGATTTTTACAGGACACCTGATTGATGCTGCCGGGAGGGAAGAGAAACGCTTTCCGGTTGAAATGCTGGAGGACGCGCGAAAACTGATCCGAATCTATCTGGACGAAGAGATCCGGCACGATGCCCCGGACGTTGCCGTAACCAGCCTGGGTGCGGGCGGAGATATGATTTTTGCCGATGAGGCGTTAAAATCGGGCATTCCACTGATCGTATTTCTGCCGTTTGAAAAGGAGCGGTTTCTTGAAGAGTCCGTCTCGTATAAGAAGATGGAAAGGGAAGGGGGTAACAGCCGGTGGTCAAAGGAGTTTGAGCGGATTCTGGAGCAAGCCGATCGCGTGATGTACAGCAGTGAAGATTCAAGGGAGATCAATCCCTTTGAAGCATGCAATAATGCGATGCGGGACTATGCGCTGGCGGAAGCGGGAGGGGAGCTGGAGCTGGTTTCGGCAATGGCGCTGATGCGTCCGCAGGAGGCGATGAAAGGCGGCGGAACGTCCCATTTCGTGGATGATCTCAAAAAAAGGCGCATAGGCGTTCATATTATCTGGCCGGATATAAAAGAGAAACCGAACGAAGTGGACATGCTGGACTCTGTAATTCCGGTCTTCAGGCAGCTGGATAAGTCTGCCTCCTTTCATCAGAACAAATGGAAGCAGAGGCTGATTGCCGGACTTATCATTTTGGGTGTGATCGTTTTCTTTGATGAATTTGGCAACATACCGGACACTATGTTTGGGGCATATACGCCTGTGGTACGGATTATAGCGGTGATCATTTCCATGACCGGTGTTTTTGTAACGCTTCAGCTGCGGCTATCGGATAAAACCAGCTTTGGCAAGTGGACCCAGGACCGTGCGAAGGCGGAGCAGATCCGCAGCGAGATCTGGTTCTACCTGTTCAATATCCGGTCTGAGAACAACGAATCCGCCTGTTATTCGGAGAGCGAGTTTGAACAGTATATCAATCATCTGAAGCCGTTTGTTTGGCACGGGTATCAGATAAACCTGAGCAGGCTTATCGGGCTAAAGCAGCGTGCCCTTATGTTCACACTTCCACAAAAGAAAGAGTACTACAACAGCTACCGCCTTGCCGACCAGCTATCGTACTTCCATAAAAAGGGAGCAGATTTAAGGAAAAAGCTGTTTTTCTATAAATCCGTGACATACATTTTGCTCGCAGTCTCTCTGATATGGGGCACGTTCAATATTATTGGAGAATTCTACACGCTGCCCTCAATCGTTGTCGACATCAGCCTGATTGGAATGCTTGTCGGCTTTATTGCGCTGATATCCACCTATTCGGAAGCCAACAATACAAAAGAGATGGAATTCAAGTATCAGCAGATGGGCGAGGGATTAAGTACTCTGATAGAAAAATGTAAATACATCAGGGATGAAGTGCATTTTGATGCATTTGTGCTGGAAAGCGAAACATACCTTCGGTCTCAGAATAATGAGTGGAGCCTGAAGCGGCTGAAGGAGTGATTTACAGGGCGCAGGGTACAAGGTTCAAGCTGCAGGCTACAAGCTACAAGCTACAAGCTGAAACGTGTATTTCATTCTACCCCGCGTTTTCAGCGCATCAGACAGGTCGCACTAAAATTTAATTATTGGAGTCAAATTAATACTCAAAGGGTCATCCCCAATTCCCCACTTCAAACCACACCTCGTGCCGACGCTTCGGTAGGGGGAATCTCTGCAACAAAAATTTATTCCATACCCTAATACTTGAAGGTATCCGTATGCTTGTCTATAAATGACTCATACTCTTCCTGAAACCGCTCATGCCGATAGCGTCCGTCCTCCGGATCTTCATAACCGAATTCGGCCTGGTTTATGAGTTCGAAGTAGGCCCTTGGATATTCGTCAGAGTAGACGGCCGGGATCATGTTTACTTTATTAAGTCCGATATAGAGGCTGAATAGCATGAAGATGGACAGGAGCAAAACTGCCCTTGGTTCCGCGCGTGTGGCGATCTTCAGTGCGTTTACGTTTTCTCCCTGGTAGAGTACCTCATTTTTTGAAAGAGATGCAGTTGAAAATATCAGAATCAGAGCGAACGCAGCTATACCGGCAGGTTCGGCCAGCCAGGGAAAAAAGGGTGTAATGGTGAGAGACAACACAAAAAGGCTGAGGCTTCCGAAAAAGAGAAGCACCATCCATGAAAGAAACTGGTTCTCTTTACGGATCTCCGGGAAAATAGTACCCAGCTTTATCGCATATACCAGGAAAAGGCATAAACCGGCCAGACCGTACAGTGTTTCGGCATAAGGGATATGGACGTAGAATACGCGAAGGCTGATAATGCCTGAGAGTAACGTAAGGCTCAGCAACTCGATGAGGAGGAGAGGTTTCGCTAGCCCCTGCTGAACGTATTCAACTGCCTGCACAAGAAAGAGCAGGGAAAATGCCGCTGCAACGAATCCCATAAGTTTAATGCCGTAGCCGTTCTGAGCCATGGATACAAACGCACCCGTAATAAGGAGGAGGATAAGGAGATAGTAAAGTGTATTATATCTGTTCATAGTTAATTGGGCAGGTAAAATACATAGTTAAAGTCGTGTGTGAAAAAGGTGTCCATAGGCTTCCAGCGCACCGCTTCTTCTTCAGATTGCTTCTCAATAGCTGCCTGCCAGAGGATCATAGACTGCAAAAAGAGATCCTGGCCTTCGGTAAGCGTTGGGGGCATGGCTGTATGGGCACGGTAAAAATTACCTTCCTCCGCCACGCCGTATACCCGACTGATGATGCCTGAAAACTTCATGGCTTCAATCATTTCACGCAGCAGATCATTGGAGATTTCATTGAGTTCTCTGCCACCGATCCTGGAGAGAAGCAGGATGAGGTTTTGACGAATATCGATCTGTCTGTTTACACCAAAATCGAACTGTGAGAAGTCGACCCGGCTTGCCTTGGTGAGAGCAGAATCAAGATACACAAAAGACTCAGGGGCTTGTTTTTCGAGGTAGACATTTTCTGCCATAAAAATGTACGCATAGGCTTTTTCATGCTCTGCCTCAAACCGTTCAGCCATCGCCACTGCGTCGTCGCGGAATCCAGCGGTTGCCAGGTTTACTGCAACATCTTTCATCAGATTCATAAAAAATGTTGTTTCAAGATATTCATAACGGTCCCGGGATGCCTGGAAATTATCTTCATCAAAACGAGCATAGTGTGCCAGTGCCTCTTCGGTATTGCCCTTCTCAAATTCCCTGTTAGCCATAATCAGACTTAACAGATTCAAATCGAACGATGCCCCGGACGGGTGTTCTTCAATAACAGATAAAACGCGTGCATGGACTGCATCGGGGAGTGGATAATCGTTATCAAACTGCAGATACTGCATATTCGGTTTTTTCTCGTATGCTTTGGCCAGCCATAGGTGAATCATGTTGAGCTCTTCAGGGTTTCTGTAAAACTCTTCCATTAAATCATTCTGAACGATATAGTTGAAAAACAGATCAGAGTGATAGGTATTGCTGAATAAACCCTCCATGTAGTCAGGATAGATGAACAGGTCGCGACGTTTAATCTCTATACTGCGCACCCCTTCTCCATAATAGGGGATGGTAATCGGAATATCTTCATTCAGGAAAGATTCGTCAACCAACCGGAAATGGGTTATGGCTTCATCCAGATGGGCTGTAAGCTCACTCATGTTTGGAACCAGCCCCCTGTCTAAAGCATACTTGTGGGTGAACATGGCCCTTCTTTTTTTATTGATGGCGAGAGTGTAGTTTCGTTCATTTGCATCAGGGATGGCGCGGACCATGGTTTCGTATCTCTCGTTCAGGGATTCAAACAGTGAGCGGTTTGCCAGGGTCAGGTTCGGAAAGAAATAGCCGCCAACTGCGCGGAAGATATTTCTTTGAATATTTACACGATAGAACGGACTCATATATCCGGCTCGGATCACGGAGTTACGATAGATGGTAAGTGGTACATTCGACTCATAATTCTCACCGAGCCAAACCACGATCGATGCAGCCTGAGGGTCATGTCCATACTGGTAGAGAATGGCCAGTATGTGATTATAGTTGTTAAACAGGCTGCCAATGAAATACTCATCCTGCCCGGAACCCCGGATCTGTTCAAAGCTCTCGATTACGCGACCTGTGTCGCCTTCAGCCGCATAAAGTGACGCCAGTGTATGAAAACCACCGTTAAAGTTGTTAGACACCCGGCCGTTCACTTCATAGCTTCCGCGGGGGTAGTAGACGCGGAACATGGCATCTGCATCTGCGTTTTCAAATGGTGAAATCAGGTTCAGGATAGCCGTGGTTTTTTCCGGCGTAACGCTGCCAAACGTCAGCCACTGCTGAATGGCATAGTTCAGTTCTGCGGGAATCGTAGCACGAAAGAGGGTTGCATCGCTGAAAAAAGAGATAGCCAGGCTGTACCCTTCATCTGTGTATCTTTGAAGGATCCCCTGCGTTCGCTGGCTCGGGTTATAGTAGTTATCGTAGGCCAGCATGCTGGTAAACTGGTTCAGTTCGTCCAGCAGAAACGATGGGTCTACCCGGGCCGTCAGCATGTCGTCCATACGTTCCTGTGTTTGCTGCATCAGCTCACGTTTCAGATCGGTTTTGTCGTATTTATTGAACAACAAGAGCTGCTTATAAAGATCTGCCGACAGCGTTAGCGCGTCCCGCGAATTGAACCCCGAGATCGTTGCTGCAATAGACCCGGGTTCATAGCGCTCACTGATAAGCAGATTAATTGCTTTTGATTCAGAACTTACTTCATTGCTCTGAAGAAGTGCCGCAGTGCGCTCCTGAATGGTTTCAACCACTGCATCATTCTGCTTCTGCTCCGCATCAATCCAGTAAAAGATGGAGAGTACTGCCATCACGGTGATGGCGAAACCGGCAGCTATCCGTTTTGCACCATATTTCATGAAAGCGCGCGGGATAGCCACCTTCCGGGCGCTTCGATTCAGAAACTCCCGGATATCTTCAAGGTGATATTCAGCTTTCTCAAGTTCAGCCTCTTTATCCCCTTCAATTTCAGAGTACCGGCGAATCCAGCTTGGGTTGGGCCGGCAGCTGGCGTACCAGTTCTCGAAAAAGGAGAGCGGTCCGATTGGAAGCAGAAAATTGCTGCTCTTTCCGCTGCTTTTCCAGCGATCGAGCTGCTTCCTGAAATCCTGGTAGATCGAGTAGAATTCATATTCACGGTTTGCCCATTCCCGCAGGCGCGACCAGTTACGGATCAGGCTTTCATGGGTGATGTCCAGAACGGCATCTTCCCGAAGCTCACAGGAATCCGGATCGTCTGTACAAAAAGGCCTAACAAATGAGTTGCCCTGTTCTCTGAAGGGTTTCAGTACATTGCCTGCAATTTGGGTTGTAATACCCTGTGAGTGAATAATATCGGTGATCTCCCTCAGGCTCATCCGGTTCCGGACGGCGCGGCTGTTGTCGATCTTTGTGAGACAGCTGAAGGCCGTTGTAATAATGCGTTCAGCTTTGGATTTTGATATGGGCTGATCCGGAAAATTTTCCGAGTAACTGTTCCATGCGTTTTTAAAGAGCAGGTCTGCATGAATTTCGATGACCCGGTTCAGGCTCGTCTCTTTATAATAGCTGCGCTGAAACCCGGGAAGGTCTTTGTACCAGGCAAGAAACGTTTTCTGGTCCTCTTCCGGCAGTTCATTCGCGGGCATACCCCCAACCTTGGCATAGTGGATGAGGTCCATCTCTTCGCTTCCGTTGTCGGCTGCACGCCAGATCTGCTTCAGGGCGTGCTGTAGGATAGGAAGCTGATCAACTCCTTCTGAAAGATCAAAAAGCAGTCTCTCAACCAGGCGCTGGGATATCCGGTTCCCGCTTAAATCGGCTGGCTCCAGGATTACCTGTTTAAGATCTTTGCGTTTCAGGCGAGGTACAAAAAACTGTGAAAAACCGATATAGTCGGGCAGGCCCCTGAATGCGGAACACTGACCGATGTAGTCGGACCGCATGGTACAGACCACGTAGACCGGAATATTCTTTTCAAGGGCAATTTTTGCTGTTTCGAGCAGAAGGTTTACCACAACCTGGGAGTCCTGCGAGGGCACTTCGTTGTAATAATTCTCAGGGTTGGTAAAAAACTCCTCAAACTGATCGGCGATGATGAGCAGATTAGCGGAGGATCTCTGCATGTTTACCTTTTCCTCATCGGAGGCCTGCTCCCATTCTTCGCTGTTTTTGTCAACGTAGAATTTGGAACTTGTATAAAGGTCGATGAGGGAAGAGTAACCGCGCCGCAGTTCGGTTTCGGCCGTTGCGGGATTGATCACAAACTTGCCGGAAATGGCCTCAGCCATATTTTGAACGGGGCTGCGTTCCGGCCTGAAATCGGCAACAACCCAGTTGCTGTATTGTGCCTTGAAAAACCCTGCCCGCGCATTGGGTATAAGACCGGCATAAATCAGCGAGGATTTTCCTTCACCGGATGCGCCGGTGAGCATCAGAAACTTATTCTTTTCAAGCAGGGAGGTGATCTGGTCGATCTGCTCATCCCTGCCTTTAAAATAGAGGCTCTCCTCCTCGGTAAATGACCGAAGGCCTGTGTACGGACATATGGCCTGCATATCAAACATCTATGAACCCTCCGTGATATAGGGCAGGAACCTTCGGATGAAGATAAACTGATTGTTGTAGTAAGTTTCCCATTCCGGATCCAGGTCTCCATTAATGTTGTACCCATGCAGAATAGCATAGTAGAAAGCAAGCCTGTCGGTGCTCGATACCAGGTCGGGAATGTGATTCATCCCCTCATAAAACTTCTCATCAAAACCGTGCGACTCAGAAAAATTGAACATGGCATTGAATTTATTAAACGAATTCTTGATCACCTGGTAGGCTTCATCGCGATTGTTTTCAGGGTCCTGATACATCAGTGCGGAGGCAAGAATAAGCCTGTTGGGCTGAAAAGCGGATGGATTATCAAGACGCAACATTTCTGTTCTGGCAGAATCGATTAGCTGAACTGCGGCCTCTTCTGCCCGGTACTGAAGCGAAAGGCGCTGGCTGGCATATCCGTACAGAGATGAGCGGTTTACTTCCTGCTGAAAAACATCGATCAGGCTGTGGGCAAGGTCAATATCGACATGCAATGTGGCATGAGCAACGGCATGTGCCACCATCTCCATAGAGTAGGTATTTATGAAGCCTGGAAGCGAATACTGGAACGAGTTGAGCAGCCTGTCGGTTTCGATACTCCGCAATGACATGAGACCGGTTTCTGTATTTCCACTATTGAAAGCCGCATCGGCAAGATGGATGTAGAGCAGGTTCAGGTCAGCAGTTTCACTTACGTTCAGCTGTTCCAGATGATCGGCCAGGGTTTCCATTGTGGCAATGGCCATGGGTTCCCTGAAAAACCAGTCGCGGGAGCTCATGATGCCGTGATAATCCTGCATCCAGGTTTCAAAATAGCGGTGAGTATCGGGCCCGGAATAGATCTCTTCAAAAATTCCTGCTTCGATCAGGTATGCCAGAAATGCAGCACTATTGAACGAAAATGTTCTGGCCCTGGGCTCCCCGAAGTAAAAGGTCATTCGCATATCAGGATACAGAAAGAGATGCTTTTGTGGGAACGTGGCCACGTCCAGGCTTGAAACCAGGGGAATAGTAATCGATTGATTCAAATAGCTGTCTGATACGCGCCGGTAATGGGCAACCGCTTCATCAAACAGGGGAGACAGGGAAATATTTGCTTCAGGGGTCATCCTGATCTCATTACGGAAGGCTTTGAGTATGCCCTCGTTTTTATAGGAGAGGGCCAGGCCGTAGTTTCGGTCGTCAGGGTCATCTACCTGCAACAGGTCCTCTCTCATTTTTCCGAAAAAGAACGTCAGCATCTCGTCTGAAGCAAATTTCAGGTATGGATTACCATTATACTGGGATGACCCTGCATAGTAATTGAAATGGTCGGACGTGTAAAGATCTAAATAGGTTCTGGATACCAGGCGGTTGTAAAAATCTGACTGGGACTCGTTAACACGCGATGAGTATTGTTCTACAAACGTGTCAAGAGCATTCAGGTGACCATATGTGTAAAATACGGCGGCTATATGCGTTGCATTTTCACTGTGTGAATCATAATCATTTTCGAAAAATGTGCTCTGGTTTATCAGAATGGAGTCAACGCTTTGAATGGAAAGTTCAGGTTCATCTGCAGCTGCGTAGAGATAAGCCACCATCTGATAAAGCCCGTTATGCCGGTTTCCGTAAATGGGCTGTGCACCGCGAATCAATACCCTGTCGGGCGGGTAGTTGTCGACCACCCAGCCGCTTTGTTCACCGGGTTCAAATGGTGAAAGCACAGACAGCATCTCCCTGATCTCATCCATAGTGAAAGTCCGGTTGTTCAGGCCGTTTTCAATGGCCAGATGCAGGTGCTGAATGGCCGAAAAATCATCCGGCAGTTCCGACAGTATATGGAGAGCCCAGTCAGCCGAGCGTTCCGCATTCGATTGAACCAGGGCGGAAGACCGCTCGCTCCGCATGTAGTAATGGTTCATTTCGGCTGTAATCGTAAAATCGTAGAGCAGCCGCAGTGTCCGGGTAAGCTCTTGAACGGTCTGTCCGTCGGGTGTGTAGCCGGCAAGAAGGTCATCTGCCGTTTCGAGTGCCTCGAACATGAGTTCTGCCGGCTGGTTTCTTCCCTGAAGTACGAGATTGGATGCAATACCGTTCGCGACCTTAATTTTCTGATCTGTTTCACGAATTCCATCCATGATCTCCGGGATAGTAAGGGCATCCATCACGATCATTTCAACCAGTGACGGAGCGATCGCCTGAAGTGAAAGATTGGGTCGATTCGAAAGCGCAATGGTGTCTTCCTTGATAAGCTCAAGCACGGCACTGTTCTGCTTCTGGTAGGCGCTCCAGGCACCGTACGCTCCCAGGCCGAGCAGCAGGACCACAGAAACAAACGCACCGATTTTTTTGGCCCCATACTTCATGAATGTACGGGTAACGGCATGCCGGCGTGCGCTTCGCTGAAGGAATTCGCGCGCGTTGGATAAGGTCTGTTCCGCCTTTTCAAGCTTTTTTTCACGCTCCAGCTCATCGGGAAGATATCGTGAAATCCAGTATTTGTTGGGCTCTACCCGATCGTACCAGTTTTCAAAGAAAACGAGAGGACCGATGGAAAGCAGATACCCGTTTGATTTATCACTGTTTACCCACCGTTTCAGCTGCTTCTCAAAATCCAGGAATACTGTATAGTTCTCGTACTCCTCGAGTGCCCACTCTTCAAGGTAGTGCCAATTCCGGATGAGACTCTCATGGGTGATATCAAGAATATTCCCGGGTTCGAGCTTTTTGTCATCGCTTTCAGTATCAATAAAAGGGCGGATAAAGGTGTTCCCGGGTTCCCTGAAAATATTGAGCACGGCTCCAACCTGCTCCGTCCCTAATCCGGGGCGGAGCAGAATATCGGTAATTTCCTGCAGCGTCATGCGGTTTCGAACGGCCCGGCTCTGGTCAATTTTTGTAAGGCAGGTAAAGGCGGTTTTGATGATGGCCCGTACATCATCTCCTGAAATCGATTTCCCGGTTTCCCTCTGGTAGTATTCGGTTGCTTCGAGATAAAGCTTATTGGTATGGGTATCAAGCACATTTTGCAGACCCGGCTTGTGGTAACACTCCCTGATTTCCTCAGGCAGGCCAAGAAACCATGCCTCAAACTTTTCCTTCTGCTGCCCCGGAAGTTCATCGGCCGGCATGCCGCCCACCATCGCGTAATGAATCAGGTCCATCTCCTCTTTACCATGATCAGCGGCATGCCAGATCTGGTTGAGAGCGTGCTGAAGAATAGGAAGCTGGTCCACGCCTTCGGTAAGATCGTAGATGAGGCGTTCCGTGAGCCTGCGGGTTATTTTGTTGCCGCTCAGCAGTGCAGGTTCCTCAATGACCTGCTGCAGCTGCGTACGGTTGAGCCGGGGGACAAAGAACTGAGAAAAACCGATATACTCAGGCAGACCCCTGAAGGCAGAACACTGACCGATGAAATCGGACCGCATCGTAAAAACAACGTAGATGGGGAGATCTTGCTCAAGGGCTATTCTCGACGTCTCGAGCAGAACATTGAGTACTAGGTTCGATTCCCTGGAGGGTGCGCCGTGCTGGTAGTTTTCCGGATTGGTAAAAAATTCTTCAAACTGGTCGACCAGAATCATCAGGTTGGCCGACTTTCGTTTCAGAACGGCTTTGCCGCCCTCGTCGGCCTCATTCCACTCGGCTGAATCGGTATCCAGGTGGCGGGGAGAGTTTTTGTAAAGATCGATGAGGGCTGAAAAACCGTGTTTCAGCTCCGATTCAACTGTATCGGTATTTTCAATCTTAAGCTGTTCAGCCAGGCTTTGGCAGAGATTTTTAAAAGGGGTTCGTTCGGGACGAAAATCGGCTACAACCCAGTCGGTATATTTTGAACGCAGAAACCCCGCCCGCGCATTGGGAATGATACCCGCATAAACCAGTGATGATTTACCGTCACCGGAAGCACCGGTTACCATTAAGAATTTGTTGCGCTGAAGCTGCTCAATCGCCTGTTCAATATTCTCTTCACGTCCCTTGAAATAGATCGACTCTTCTTCGGTAAAAGAGCGCAATCCGGTATAAGGGCATATCTGAAAATCATCAAACATAGGACGGGCCTAACTCATTTCGCTAACGGTTATGTACACTTTCTTTACTTCACCCGGAACCTCTTCACCAGGCACGATGGATGAGACCACTTTTGGTGCCTTAAAATTTCGCGCTTTGTTGCTGCTTGGATCATCCTCACCTACCAGGAAGAGTGGAGTGGGAGAGGAAGCACCGCCCACCGTTTTCCAGACCTGCTTGGTGAAGGGAAGTGCCCATTCGGCAGCGTACTTGAAGTAGACAACTGCAAGCTTGCTTTTGGGTATTTGCTGGGTGCTGATCTCCCGATACTTATCCTCGCCATCGGGCAGGATATTCATAATCTCAACCGGATATTCCATACTTAGATGGTCCGTTATGATCTTTGCTTCAGCCTCATCCTGCTGGTTGTAGATGAAGAAGATCTCCGTGTCTTTCGAATCGTACAGCTCCTCTTCCTCTTTCTTCATCACTACGCGCATATCATCGACAAGCTGCATCGGCCCCATGCTGTTTGAGAACATCATATTTTCAGTGATGTTGTTGCGGATGAAGTTGATAAAATTACGCTGATCGGGTTTTATAATTCTGGAAGCCTCTGGCAGTAACCAGACAAAGCAGTTAAAATCGGCCTCTGCCGATTCAATCGTATTCTTTGCTTCCAGAAACTGGAATTGCGGAAATGAAACCTCACTTTCAAATTCGAACCGCCTCCCGAATTCACCGCCCAGCATGTGAAGTGAGCAGGAACAACGGCTCATATCCTCCCTCACTTTCTCTTTAAAGGTTTCATCATCATACGGGCAATCGGTGGAGGGCAGGACATTAAATCCTGCTTTTTTTAGCGTAATGGCCATCTCTTCCCGTTCTTCTTTCAGATCGCTGGAGGTCCATGCCAGGTAAACGTTTGGGCCGTCATTATCAATCACTTTAACTTTCGAAGCAGAGGGATGAGACGATGAAAAGACTCCCTTGGGGGGTTCGGCAGAGGAGAGTGTGGATGGACTCGCAGCCGGCGCAAGATGCCGGTCAATCTCCTTGATTCCCTGCACAATCTCTTTGATGGCGTAGGCAAGCTTATTGATCTGGTTTCGGTAGAGCGTCTTCAATTGCCCGGTTAATGCCGGTATTTCGTCATCTACAGGTCGCAGCGGACGATTGACACCGGCCTCGCGGTAGATGAAATCGATAGAGCGCAGCGTTCCCGCCAGTTCTGTTTCCAGAAGACGGAGGTCGGCCATGTCGATATCATGAATTTTTATGGGCAGAATACGGGAGGTAAAATTCCCGTTTGCCAGCCGGATAGTACGCGTAAACCGATCCGAATCTGCAAAGTCTTTAAATACCTTAAACTCCTGGCTCCATGCGAATGAGGAGGTGTCGCAGTAGGTTTGAGATACAATCGGAATAAAGATCAGGGTCTTGATCTTATTACGAATGGATTGATCCACGACGTGATTGTCACTCAGCCCGCTTTCGGGGTTTTTGTCAAAATAGATCGTCAGCTTGTCTTTGAGGGTTGCGTTCAGTTCCTGCTGAAGCCTTTCAACAAACTCTGTAACCCACCCGTCATACTTGTTATCGTGATGCCGATAACTGACGAAAACATCGTAGTCGTAGCCAGGTAGTATTGAACCCATTTTCAGAAAAGAGATTAGTTTGGTTGCATTGCGAGATTAATAAAAAAACTCTTTAACTCAAAAAATTTAAACAAATAAAAGTTGAATTCGATCAGGTTAAAATCTTTTAGTCAATTGTTCAAATAGAGTTAAAAATATTTAATATTGTTTAGCTTGCTGTGGCACTGGCAATTAGTGGTCACGCTCTTCAGGCTGCACTCATCTTTGCCGGGAATATTTATCGTTAAGCTATCCATGAGTTACCACCTGTTTTCGCCCGGCGTATTGAGCTGTTCCTGTGCCCATTATATATAAAATCAGATCAACATTTCTTTCAGATGGCAAAAACGTTCGAAAAGTCCAAACATTTGCGTGAAAAGTCCAAAACCCATTCGGGTGTAAATGGTAGATAAAACACAGAAGCGGCACCGGTAACATCTTGTGTTAAATAAAACCAGGAAAAGAAAAATGAATGTAAGACCAATCAAGCCTGAATAATTCATAAAGTAGATTTAGGAGTGGGAGATCTGCTACAACCCCCGGAATGATGTCCTGATGTTTACCGAATCTCTTATTCCG
>Ga0208075_1000171_pt1 | contig 41185 bp, 39 predicted proteins | sample HotLakmasection5_FD_184728 | JGI IMG/M metagenome (GOLD analysis project Ga0208075, IMG submission 184728) | Hypersaline microbial mat communities from Hot Lake, Washington, USA - Section #5 (SPAdes) | ecosystem: Environmental > Aquatic > Non-marine Saline and Alkaline > Hypersaline > Microbial... | reverse complement strand
GACCCAAGACTTCCGAAGTCTTTATCAACACCACCAAATTTCAGAACCGGATTCTTACTCCCGGGTTTTAAAAAAGATTAGAGAGACTTCGGAAGTCTACCTCCGAAAACTTATAATATGGACTAAACTCCAAAAATTTATATGAATATTTGGAATTCATCCTAAATATTTAGAAAATAGAGTATGATTTCCCGAATTCTCTATCAAAAAATTCAATCACGGCTGGATGATCCAAAGGCAATTATTCTGTACGGGCCGCGGCAGGTTGGCAAAACAACTCTACTGCAGCAGCTTTCAAGAGAATTAGACGCTGAAATACTCTGGTGGAATGGAGATGAACCTGATATCAGGGCTGATCTGGAAAAAGCAACATCAACCTGGCTGAAAGAGCAGATTGGCAAACGGAAGTACCTGATTATTGATGAAGCACAGCGAATTGAAAATATCGGGATTGTCATCAAATTGGTTGTTGACCAGATTCCGGGAGTAAAGGTAATTGCATCCGGATCGTCTTCTTTTGATTTGTCAAATAAGATCAACGAACCATTAACAGGGCGAAAATGGGAATTTTTGTTGTACCCGGTTTCCGTTGAAGAATTGACAGGCCATTTTGGTGAACGGCAGGAAAGGCGATTGCTTACGCAACGCCTTGTGTATGGATCTTACCCCGAAATTATCAATCACCCGGGGGAGGAACGTGAACTTCTAAAAGAACTTGCCGGTAGTTATCTATACAAAGACATCCTTACTTGGGAAAATATCCAAAAACCTGCCAAACTGGAAAAACTATTGCAGGCATTGGCTTTTCAGGTCGGCAGCCAGATATCCGTCAATGAGCTTTCACAAACCATAGGCCTGGATAATCATACTGTGGAACGCTATATCGATGTACTGGAAAAGGCCTATATCATTTATCAACTTCATCCATTTAGCAGGAACCTGCGGAATGAAATCAAAAAATCCAGAAAAATCTATTTTTATGATAACGGTATCCGGAATGCTGTCATCAATCAATTCAACTCTTTCAACCTTAGACAGGACACAGGGCAGTTATGGGAGAATTTTCTGATGAGTGAACGAAAAAAAATGACGGACTATCATACCAAATACGTGAACCGTTACTTTTGGCGAAACCATGCTCAACAGGAAATTGATTATATCGAAGAAAGTGATGGTTTTGTAAATGCCTACGAGTTTAAATGGAACCCTAAAGCGAAGGCGCGTTTTTCAAAATCTTTTGTAAATGAATATAACCCGGGGCTTACAAAGGCGATCCATTCAGATAATTATCTCTCTTTTGTTTCTAAACCGGATGAAGATTGAGGCTGTTAAAGACTTTTCATCGATTTGAGCCTGGCCCAAGACTTCCGAAGTCTTTATCAACGTCATCAAATTTCAGAACCGGGTTCTTACTTCCCGGTTTTAAAAAGATTAGAGAGACTTAGGAAGTCTCCCCGCGTTTCGAGCCTGATCCCAAGACTTCCGAAGTCTTTATCAACACGATCAAGATTCTGAACCGGGTTCTTACTCCCGTTTTTAAAAAGACTGGAGAGACTTCGGAAGTCTATCTACGCTCTTCTCTCTTAATACTCCAAATCATTCTCTTCAGCAAATATATCCGCCTTTTTCAAATCGTGATAAATTAGAAAATTTTCTATTCCTCCAAACATCTCAATGATTGAACTCCTTTTAATCAACGTCTCCTTTTCTGAAAGATAACCCTGGTATGATGAATACTTCCATGTACCAGGTTTTTTAGTGAAACCATGCTGTAATGGATTCATATGTATATATCCAATCAACCGGAATAGATATTCTTCTGATGTGATCTCTTTTCTTCTGACTTTCTGGTAATAAAGATTTCCCCTGGTTGAGAAAACACTGTGATAGGATTTCGAATAAGACAGCAGCCAGTTTTTAATCGCGTTGGTAACTATTCGGTTTGGGTGATCTGATTTCATTAATGTTTCACTCTCATCAACACGTTTAATACGAATGGCAAAGTGAAAATGATTTGGCATCAGGCAATACGCAAAAGTATCTGTAATCGGATGCAGGTATTTTATAAATTTTTGGAGAAAAAACCGATAGTTTTCCGGATTCCTAAACAGGTCAAAACCCTCGTTTGCATGATTGTACAAGTGGTAATACCTCCCTGTTTCTATTGATGTTTGAGTTGAACTCATAAGAAAATCGTTTTTTTAGATTCTATAAAAACTTATTCAAAATTCAAATCTAAATGACAGGCAAAAGACTTCCGAAGTCTTTATCAACACCATCAAATTTCAGAATCGGGTTCTTACTCCCGGGTTTTAAAAAAGATTAGAGAGACTTCGGAAGTCTCACCGCGTTTCGAGCACGACCCAAGACTTCCAAGTCTTTATCAACACCACCAAATTTCAGAACCGGATTCTTACTCCCGGGTTTTAAAAAAAAGACTGGAGAGACTTCGGAAGTCTCCCCGCGTTTCGAGCCGGACCCTAAGACTTCCGAAGTCTTTATCAACGCCATCAAATTTCAGAACCGGATTCTTACTCCCGGGTTTTAAAAAAAACTGGAGAGACTTCGGAAGTCTCGAAGGTAGCACGAGCCATTACCCTACCGGCACCTCTATCACCCATCTTGTCCCCTCGCCGGGCTGGGTTTGCAGGCTGCATATTCCCCCCAACTGAGATACTCTGTCTTTGATGTTTTGTACACCATTGCCGTTTTGATGGATCTTACTTTCATCGAAACCGTTTCCGTCATCCTCTATATAGATGTACAGAATCCCGGCGTCATTATGGAATTGAACCTTTACCGAGTCCGGCTCGGCATGACGTGCAATATTGGCCAATATTTCCCGAAATATGAGCCAGATATTTTTTCGCTGACTAATATCCGGTTTACCGGAAAAGGAACCTTTCACATCAAATGTATACCATATTTGCTTTGAATCGAGCAGATCTGATGCAAACCGTTTGCAGCGCAGCAGCAGGTTCTCCCAGTCGTCGTTATCGGAGTGGATCACCCACACAATATCGCTGACTTTCTCCTTCGCCTCTCTCGATGATTTTTGAATGAGGCTTAAGAAACGGTTCGATTCGGTTTGGCCCAGTTTTTTGGAGCTGATGGCATCCGCAAAAAAGTTAATACTGCTCAGCGTTGAGCTCAGTTCATCATGAAGATCCCGGGCAATACCGTCACGGATGCGCTGCTCTTTCAGAATGGAATTCAGGCGAACTTTATACCCGCCATAGATCACCCCGCCCGCCATCATGAGGTATGCCAGATATGCCCATATGGTGCGATACCAGGGTGGGAGAACGGTAAATGTATACGAATCGATGCTGCCGGTTTTGTGATACACATTTCTTCCCTGCACTTCGAACGTGTATGTTCCCTCTGGTATAAAAGTATAATCTTTTTGTGTCTCGCCAGACCAGTTACTCCACTCCTCTTCATATCCGCGTAACCTTGTTCTGTACTGATTGGCTTCCGGTTCAATGTAGCTGGCGGCTGCGTACGTAAACCGCATGTCGTTCTGTTCATAAGAAAATTCAGGAAAAGATCGTTGCTCTCCATATCCACCGAAAATCAGGGAATCATTCTCAGCCAGCACCCCCGTTATATTGGTTTGGAAGCTGACATTGTACTCCCATTCTGGATCGGTCAGCTGATATAAATTTCTGGTTCCGCCAAACCATACGGCCCCATCACTGCTGCAACTCATTGCTTCCATTCCCTGATCAACGGCAATGTTACGATAGTGATCAACTTCAATTTTCCACTCACCATTCTGCCGATAGACTCTCTTTATCATCCGATTGTTTCTAAACCAAATATCGCCACCGTCACATTGTAAAAACCGATACACTTCTTCATCCACTATTTCAGAATCTACATTGTAAAAAGTGGAGTCCGGCACAAACTCATTGGCAGTCTGATCAAAAATCATCAATCCACTGGTAGTCCCCAGCCTTATCTCCCCGCCAATAAATCAATCTGGTTCAACCTGGCGTCATCGGGCAGATCAACAAGATAACTATATATCTTCTCTCCCTGAGGGTTATATCTGTGAACTTCGTTATACTGACCCGCCACCCAAAACTCCCGGTTTATCAAAGACGCATGCCGTATTTCTGTTTCCAGATCAATCAAAGTCTCCGAAGCAATAGCATTATTATCCTGCAGCAACCTTTCAATTTTATCACTGCTCACACCATAAAATTCACCTGAGATACCTGGCACGTCAATAAGAAAGAGGTATCGATTTGATGAAATTTTGTCAAAATTACTGCCATCCAAGTGGTACAAACCTTCGTGGGTGCTAACAATAAAACGACTTTCAAGGCTTAAACCATCATAAACTCTCCACTGAAGCTCCCCAAATCGCTCCATTCCGTTTTCATCAAAACCAAATATTCCTTCCGTTGTGCCTACAAAAACACGGCCGCCATGCTCCTCTATAAATAACGGAGCGCCCTGGAAGCCTTGCTCCGGTGTAAATCGGTGCAGGGGATGGTTCACCATTATTTTCGCAATACCATATTCGGTAGCTGCCCATAGAATTTCTTCCCTGTCAAGATATAGATTGTAGATCACGTCAGTAGGCAAACCATCTGCCTCCCGAATCACCTTTATCAAAGAGCCATCTCTGCCGGCAATTAAAATTCCGCCGCTCAGCGTTGCAAAAGCTGCCTCATTCTCGTTAATGCGAATCCCCCGGTAAACATTATGTTCTTTCAGATATTCAGAAGCCACGTCATTTACAGGGGTAAAACGGGTTCCGTCAAATAGCACAAGCCCCTGTTCCCTTGAGGCTAACATCAGAAAATGATCAAAATTCACTGCTGCAAAAATCGGGTCATCCGAGTAGATTTCTGATTCTGGAATCCATTCGAGAGATTCATCGGTTTTTAAAAAAAGTCCTTCACCATCGATATTTATAAGCAACCGATTCTTCCATGATGAGAGAAACGTTACAGTTTTATCCTCAAGTTCCACATTTACTGTATCTCCGTTAAATACATAAAGATCCCCGGAGATTCGATGATACACACTGCCCCCTGCATCCGCCATACCCCAGACTGCAGAGAAATTTAATTTTGTACTGTCGATTTTAGACCGCAGACTTTCCAGCGAATACAGACCTGTACTATCCGGCATAATAATTCCCAAATCGCCGGCGCCACCCCAGTGGATCGTTTCATTGTATTGATGCAGGGAGAGTACCGCACTCCCAACCGGAGCATGGATGGCTTGGTGCCACTCATTACCGTCAAAGCTTAACAACCCGTTGCTGTTGCCAAAAAAGAGCCTGCCGTCCCGGTATTGTATGGCTGCCCAGTTTTGCCTGAAGTCGTTATACGTTTCCGGATCATACACCGATACCTGGTAGGAGTGTTGAGCCAAAACACCCTGAGCAAGGCAAACCAAACATAGTGCGGTCCAAAAAATGTATTTATTCATTAACCATCAGCAGATATAATGGGTTTATCTTCAGGGTGTAAAACCTGGGGCTCTGTCCCCACAAATTCTTCTTTCCCTTTAAGCTTAATGACGAATGTATAAACAACATTACCGTCTGCATTCTCAGAATGGAACAGTTTAAAAGTATTATTCTTAATTCTTCCCAGACTTCCCGGATTTATTTCAACACCATTAACGCTATCGCCAAATGGAATATGAGTCATAACAACATGGAGTTCATACTCAATCCCACGACCAATACCTGAAAAATTAAGTTCCTTTTTTTTCTTTCTTTGAAATATAGCTTTCGTTACCAATGAATGCTGAACGTCGATTCCCATTAAACTGGATGAAGACATCAATATCTATATTTAAATCATTATCTAGTTTTACCACCATCACTTTTGTGTTTTATTTATTGTTATCGTTCAATCAAGTTATTTTAACTCAATCAACCCATTCGAAATCCCCTTCGCCACAGCTTCGGCCTTACTGTTCACCTGCAGCTTTCGGTAGATGTTTCGAATGTGGTATCCTACACCATCCACCGACAGGTGAATCTCATCGGCAATAGAGGCGTACGAATTCCCTTCACCCAGCAGTGATAACACCTCTTTTTCACGGTCCGTAAGGGAATACTCTTTCTGCATTTTCGGCTTCAGCTGCATCGATGCAATTACCTTGCGCGCAATGGCCGGCGACATAGGCGACCCGCCCTCATAAGCATCCTTTACGGCCTGAACCAGTTCATCCGGACTCACCTTCTTGATCAAATACCCGATAGCCCCGTTTTGCAGCGATTTAAAAATGTGTTCAGAATCTTCCAGTACCGTTATCATAATAATGGCCAGCTTCGGGTTGATCTCCAGAAACTTCTCCACGCCATCACTCCCCATCAAGCCCGGCAGCTGTATATCCAAAAGAATAATATCGGTCCATGCGATGTCTTCCGATTCCAGTGCATCTTCACATGACCGAAAACTGCTCTTTACCACTATCTTTTTATCGCTGTCGAGGATGGTGGTCCAGCCCTCGCGGATATAGGGATTGTCTTCTACAATCAGTACCCGAATCAGTTTGGGCAGTGCTTCTTCTTTTTCCATAGAATTTTTCCCCAAAATTGGTAAATATCACCAACCGCAGCACTACATAACTATGTAGAATATTGTAATTTATTTATACGGATAAGTCAAAAAGTTCTGTTCCATCATTTTTTGATCCGGACTAAACTCACGTCCTGCAAGAAGTAAGTCTTAATGGATCGAATAAAATAGATTTCCTACTCTCCCGTTTTTTTAAAGAAATCAGAAATAACCTGTTAAATCGTTGATCTTATTTATGAAAAATATTATTTATCAGAATGATTTGAACCCGATACTAATGTAAATTTTCTCCATGAAATTCCGATTTACCCTTCTGCCTTTAATACTCACATTTACTTTCCTTTTTAATTCCTGTGGATCTGAAGATACCATCGCGCCTGATATACCACCGGTTGAGCCCGACACGGAAGAACCGGAAGAAGAAAAATCCTGGCAGCTGGTCTGGGAAGATGAATTTGACGGGGATGAACTTGATATGGAAAAATGGAGCTACCAGCTGGGTGATGGCTGCCATTTAGGTGAGAATCTTTGCGGGTGGGGAAATAATGAGCTGCAATACTATACCGAAAGAGAAGAGAATATCTCTCTGGAAGATGGTTTCCTGACCATTACGGCTCATGAAGAAGATTATGAAGGAAGTAACTTCACCTCCGCCAGAATCAGAACCGAAAATAAAGGTGACTGGAAATATGGGAGGCTTGAAATACGGGCAAAACTGCCGCAGGGGCAGGGAATATGGCCCGCAATCTGGATGCTACCTACCGAAGAGGTTTATGGTGGATGGCCCCAAAGCGGTGAAATTGACATCATGGAGATGGTAGGGCATGAACCTGAAACCGTTCACGGAACGGTTCATTTTGGGGATCCGTGGCCAGACAATCAAAATAAGGGGGAACCCTATTCACTGGAGAGCGGTATTTTTGCTGATAATTACCACGTTTTTTCCATTGAGTGGGAGCAAAATAAAATTGAGTTTTTTGTAGACGGAAATCTGTTTTTTACGGTGACTCAAAATACCGACCCACTGTCTTCCTATACTTATCCATTTAATGAAAAATTTCACATGATCATGAACATCGCGGTGGGCGGTAACTGGCCCGGGAACCCGGATTCAACAACTGAATTTCCACAAACGATGTCGGTCGACTACGTTCGGGTTTATCAGTTCAAGTAGTAAAGTTTCAATTAAATAACCAATACTTGCAGATAAATATGTATGCAGTATGTACTTGAAACATACATACAGGTTTTTCATATTCTCAGAATCATACCATTTTACTTAATAAACGAGAGATTATTATGAGTGATGAGAACTATAATTCTGGAAACAGAGATGAAAACGACCCGGAAATCTGGGATGAACACCAATGGGAGGAGTTTTTCAGGGAATCGGACAGACGGACAGAGAAGTATTCTCAGCTGCTTGACAAATATATGGATCACCCCGATCGCGACAGAATCATAGCTGAGGAGATGGGCTGGACTCATCTTCTCGATGAGGATGATGACGCGCATGAAGAGTGGATGGATGAAATGATTCTTGGTGAGTTTGAAGAGGGGGAAGAGTGGAAACGGCTCACAGGTTATGAACCCACCGATTTTGACAGAGTAGAAACCCTGCCGCTTTATAAAAAAACGTTTGAATTCACGATCGATGCGATGAATATGGTTGATGAGCATCTTTCGGACGTTAACGATGAATCCGTCAGCGTCTTTTGCCGCTCTGTTATAATCCCCTCAGCCAAAATTGCTGGCGGTTTCAGTTTTGGGTTTGAAATGGATAGTCTGGGTGGAAATATCGCGAACTGTAAGCGCGGACTTAATGCCGCCAATAAAATGCTGGATGCCCTATATGAGATCGGTGATAAAAAGCTCCTTGACCGTGATCTCTATCTTGAATTTCACAGCCGTGCAAAAGAGGTTCGGGATGAACTGGCGATCTATATAGTAGACTTACGTGAGCGCTTTCGGCGCGGTTTTTCCTGAATCTTCCATCCCTGCAATAGTATTCCAAAAAAAAACACTCATTTTTTTGCTGGAAATACTTGATGCTAAACATTAAAAGGACGCGGTACTTTCTAATCACCGGGAAAAAACGTGCTCGGTATGTGATATAAAATGTTGTTTATTTCTGAATTTCTCTGAACTTTACATGAAATTTTTTTCCTAAAGCATCAACATGTCCCCCATCTCATTACCTGATCGTCTGCCAAAGGATTCTACCAAGGTAACAATTACATAATATTGGCATAACAAGAGATCCCTATTCTAAAGAAAAAAGACAAGGCATTTATTAGATTTTAAATTACAGCAGGTAATGTAATTGGAAACAGCAAAAACAAATATCCCGGATAAACCTGACCGTTCAGGAAACCTGATAAAATGGATAGCTGTATCTTCATTGATCTATTTACTGCTTGTAGCCGTAGCACTGATCGGCGATGGTTTTAAATTATCAACCGGGGGTGCCGCCGAGCAGCTCTTTTCATTTGCAACCAATCCGGTAATAGCTCTGATGGTTGGAGTTGTCGCCACTGCCGCTATTCAAAGTTCAAGTACAGTTACCTCTATTATTGTAGGCCTCGTGGCCGGCGGACTCCCCCTGGCCATTGCAATCCCCATGATCATGGGCGCCAATATTGGAACTTCTCTAACCAGCACAATTGTGAGCCTGGGACATGTAAGGAGTGGTGAAGAGTTTGAGAGGGCATTTTCTGCCGCCACCGTTCACGACAGTTTTAATGTACTGGCCGTTTTGCTTCTTTTTCCAATTGAGCTGATGTTCCATCCTCTTGAAAATGCATCACTTTGGCTCGCCGGTTTCTTTGCTTCCGATATCGCTGCAGCAGGTGTGAGTATAAGCAGTTTCAACATTATCGCCATCGCGATTGAACCTCCGGTTAATGCATTTTTGTGGGTTACAGGAGCTCTGGTTGATGTATGGCAAGGCTTGCTTTTAATAGTAGCCGGCATTGCCCTGATATTATTCGTGATTCATTCAGTCGGCAAAATTCTGAAAAAACTTATGACAGGAAGAGCCCTGGAAATACTAAACAACGCTGTGGGCCGTGGCCCTATTTCCGGGATGGGAGCAGGAGGCATTATTACCGTTATGGTTCAATCATCTTCCACCACCACGGCTCTTATCGTGCCAATGGCAGGCAGCGGCGTCATGACGATGAAACAAGTATACCCTTTTACATTGGGTGCTAACCTGGGAACAACCGTGACAGCTCTGCTCGCTGCTACCGCCATTACAGGTTCAACCGCAATTCTTGCCTTTCAAATTGCACTTTTGCATATGCTATTTAATTTAACTGCTATTCTTTTGATCTTTTCAATACCGTTTCTGAGAAACATACCCCCTAACATTGCAGAAAAGATGGCGTCTGTCACACAAAAGAATAAGTGGTTTGTCGGAGCTTATATCATTACCCTTTTCTTCCTGGTTCCACTCTCTGTATTAGGCATCTCTGAACTTTTTTTCTGAGTGGGTAGCGCCTTAAAATTCAGGTGATAGCACTACCCATTGCTTCTATTTACCTGCATGATTCATGAAAATCTTTTTCAACCACTGTATGATACTTCGGAACAGCACGATATATGAATTTCTCAGTAAGAGATGACTGTTTTTTCCAGACAGATTAAAACCGCTACTGACTAATCACCTCAGCTCCTTCCAGTTCATAAATAATTCTCATATTGGCATCTGATACAAGTTTAAATGTACCTTTGACCGCCATCTTGCTGTAAGAGTACTCCACAGAAGTTTCTATCATATAGCAATCTCTGCATTTCAACAACAGGTAAATCTAACTATGTATAAACCTCAGTTCGATTAATAATATTTTCCTATTGTCTAAATAAGAAATCTCCCCTAATAAGGGGGACATGTATGTTCAAAATTTAACAATCGAACTGAGGTTTTTAGGGAGTATTTCCGAAAAGTAACTGCTTTTTAATAGGTGAACACTGCAGGACCATTTTTAATGCGATTCATCATCGATTCGGCCTCACCCGCTTCAAAATTGGAAGGTATAGAACTCAACTCCATTCCATGCACCTGTAGGCACATGGGACATACAATGACCGTTCCGCCATTGTCCGTAAAATCATCAAGTATGTCGCGAAGGTTATTATCATCGAAAGTTAATGTTGCACCGTCACTTTGTAGCAGGCGCACTCCGTGAACATTTAGAAAAATAGTTACGTCCAGACCTTCTTCAAGACCCATTTCTGCAAATCGAAGGCCCATGTATGTGCTGTGAGCATCCTCAAATGCGTCACTGGTCATGTTAATCATTAACTCTGATTCCGTAGTCTGTGATACGTGATTCTGTTCGCCGGTGAATGCCGTGAGTAACCCAAATGAGAGTAGTAATGTGATTATGGAAATATAGAAGGTTTTCATAATGGCAGGTATTTGATTTTTTTATTTTTTATGAACTACGATGATTCAACTTAAGGCATTTATTTGAAAAAGTGATACCATAAATAAGTTTACATTTAGGTTACTCTATCCTTCTCTTTTAAAGTCTAAAATCAAGTGGTAACCGAAGACCAAACATTACATTTCGCCCCATCATATTTAACTCAAGCGGTTTGGTTACCGATAAATGGTCAAAATAGGTTTCATTGGCAAGGTTGCTGCCAGTAATAAAAAGGTCAAGGGTTTGGCTGCCAATTGCTAAACTTGCCCCAACTTTGGCGTTTATTAAGTTGTAAGCAGGCGTAATGGCTTCGTTTTGACCTGTGCGTGTTTGCTCAAAAAAGTGCCTGACTTCAGCGGAAAAGTATGGTCTTTTCAAGAATCCTAACTGCCTTTGCTGAAGGATAATTTCGCCCGTCAGGCGATCTTGTGGGGTGAAAGTTGGATGGTCAATCCCTTCATTATCGCCTATAATATCAGCACGAATCATACTGTAGCTACCGTGAATGCCAAGCCAGGTTACCGGGTGTATGTCCAAAGCTATTTCACCTCCCCATAAGTTGGCATCGTTTTGCACATGCTGAAATATTTTTCCGCCATCGATAGGGGCATCTTCATTGGTCTGTACCAGGTAGATGTAATTGTTTATGGAATTGAAAAAGGGAGCCACATTCACGGTAGCCCAACTCGTATGCAAATGATAGGTTAAATCCATCTGATAATTGCTTTGGGCGTTTAAATCGGGATCACCCTGTTCAAATCTACCGCCATGAATACCATTTTGTGTTAATTCCGGAACGTTCGGCGAACGGAAACCGCGTGAAACATTGGCTTTTAAAAACTGATTTTCAGAAACACTATAGGTTATGCCTAATGAACCGTTAACGCTGTTGTAGGTATTGTCTACTTCAAAACGGTCAGTATTAGCGGTAGCAACCGGAAACGATTGCATTTTTCTGTAGTCGTAGCGCAATCCGGTGGTGAGTGTCAAATTATCAGATAATTGAAAATCACCAATACTATAAAAGCCTATGTCATTAACTTCGGCATCCGGCATGGGAACATTGGGTTTATCTTCATCAGCTTTGTTATTAAGAACAACTCCATTTATTCCAAAAACTACGCTATGCCTACCTGTTGGGATATTAAATTTTGTGTTATATGTAAAAGTGTTTAATTGCATTGAAACAAGAAGTGGCTGCACTAACTCATTTTGCTCATTGATTCCCCCTCCAACCAGTTCGCGGATGTTTGCCTGATAGCCTAAATCTATATCAAGTGTACTTTTTCCAAAAAAAACGGTGTTGTTTGACGATATCAGATGGTTATCTAAATCCTGATACCATACGTCGTTTTTTCGCTCCTCGGTTAATAATGTTTCCGATAAGGGGTTTCCAAAAAGATCTATTTGAGGACGATTCTGAATTCCATATTTAGAATTTGTAAAGTTGTAGTTAAGAGTAAAAATTCCACGATCTGAACGAAAACCCGAATACAAACTAAGGTTGTCCTCATTTAATCTGGTATTATCAACTGCGTTGTTGTCACCATTAAAATAGTCTTTATGCGATTTTATACTTCCGCGAGCCCCATAAAAAAACTTATCAAGGCTACCTTTTAGGCCAAGACTATTAAGATAACCATTGGTATTGCTATGGTATTGTGATACCAAATCACCCTCGATGCTATTGGGTTTAGCCGGGCGCTCCCGTATTACATTCACTACTCCTGCCACGGCATCAGAGCCATATTGCAGGGAGGCAGGTCCCTTGATAATTTCAATATGAGAAGATGTATATTCATCAATTAGAAATGGGTGATTAGACGAAAATTGAAATAACTCTTGTTTAATGCCATTATTCAACGTGACTAAATTTGTGTTGGTTAATCCGCGAATCACTGGCTGACCACCACCCAATCCAAAATTTGTAAAATAGACACCAGGAGTACGCGCGATGGCTCTGGCAAAATTAACTTCTCCAGTAGTGGGAATGTCCTTTCCCTTAACTGTTTCTATAGGATACGGTACTTCGTCCTTTCGCTTTGCCAAACCAGTGGTAACGGTAATTTCCTGCAGCTCAATTTGCGATTCTTCAAGTTGGATATCCAGGATATAGTCATTCGAATTATTTGCGCTTAGGTCTATGGTTTTTGTTTGGGTTCTAAAACCAATGTAGGTGATTTCGAGTGTGACAACGTTTAGGTTTGATGGTATTATAAGTGTATAGCTGCCATCAGCTTGGGTGGTAGTTCCGGTTAAGTTTTGGTGTAATAATACGTTTACACCTACAAGAGGTGTCCCACTTTGGTCAATTACTTTGCCTTTTATTAGGCTTTGAGCTAAGAGGTCATTTCCAGCTATTAGCAAGATGATAAAGAAGTATCCAATTTTTACCATCATACAAGTGTTCGGTGAATGGTTTGTTTTTATGTTTGAAAATCTTAAATGCTTTTAACCAACATTTCTTCACCTTAATTATTCATAATCTTGTTGCCGGAAGTATTTTTTATAAAAAAGATTTCAGCAATAAAATCTTGGCTATCAATTCTGATTATTTCAGGTATTTAATCCCAAATTGTATTCGATCCAGGAATATCATGTGCGTTTTAACTGCATTTTTTTAAATTACTTCTAAGAAAGATAGTGAATAATTTTGTTAATGCAACTTGGTTGCAATAAATTGTTGTATGGGAATTATCAGAAAAACAAAATCAGTTAGGATCTTGCTTGATATATTTGAGCAAAGCGAAGGTGCACAGTCCGTTGTGGATTTGGTAAGCAAAGTAAACCAAGAAATGAACAAATCTACGGTATACCGAATACTTGATAAATTGGAAGATGATGGGACTCTACACTCTTTTGTAGATAAAGATGGACTCAGCTGGTATGCCAGATGCAAGGGTTGCACTCCAAAAAAACACAGAGATACACATCCACACTTTCAATGTACGGGTTGTGGTAAAATAGAGTGCTTGCCTCATGAAGTTCCCATTCCAACGATACCAAAGTACAGGATTAAATCATCAGAATTACTACTTATAGGGCTCTGCCAAGATTGTCTTTCTTAAATATTTGTATTTAAAATTTTAGATCACGGTCCAGGGTAATAGATTCCATTAGCATACACGATCTAAAAAAACGCAATTTCTCCCCTTACTCTTTCATTGATTAAATGTGCTTTTAAAAGCGACATTTCGAAAATTATAGATTAGCAGTAAACGTGAAAATTTTATTCAAAAACTTGAAATTATGTATTTCATTTATCTTGAGAAAAATTAAAACCCAATCACAAAATACATTTTGGATTGGATTTTATCAGTCTCGCTTAGGCAAACGTATCTTTTGAATCTGATATAGATTAAAATAAAATACGCTAGATTGGCTACCTACTTATAAGAAATAACTAAAAACCGGGCTTCGGTATCCCCAATATTATCCATAGCATGCGTTCCCGGTGTATGCCAGTGGGCATCACCTGCTTCAAATGATCTCTCCTCCTGTTCTGATTCCTCAGACTGATAGTTGAGCGTGTAATCAGAAAGCGAGTAAATAATTCGATGAATCCCGTCATGTGATGGAATACTCTCCCCGGCAGCAAGCGTGACCTCCGTAATACGAAACAGCTCATCATCATAAATCAGCTCTGCAAAATCACCCTCCAAACTGTTTACGTCATTTTCCAGATTCTGCATTTCAACATCCGGCATTTCGGTTTTCCTGGTAAAAGCAAGCCATTCAGCTTCCGCAGAACCGGTATTAATCGCTGAATGAGTATCTTCTCCGTGCACATGTACATCACCTTCCGACCAGCTCTTTTCACCCTCAGATTCACCATCCACTATCCATTCGATGGAATAATCATTGAGTGAATAAATTGCGCGATTACTCCCTTCGTGGGACTCCAGTTCCTCACCCGGCAGTAGAGTTACTTTAACTACGTGAGCAAGCTCATTCTCGAACAACGTTTCGGGCTGAACCTGATTCTGTTCTGTTTCTATATTTTCTCGATCGCCCGACGCACAGGCTAACATGAGCAGAAAACTCGTACCTGTTATTAATACAACCATCAAAATTCTATTTGCCATGATTAACTCCGTTTGATTTTATATTAAAGACCTATCTATTATCTATGGTCTAGTTTTTTATGATTTTATTGTAATTTAATTATTTAAAAAATAATAGTACACACTTTATGACATTTTAAGAGGTGAGTTTAAAATTTATCTTACTCCCACATTTCACGCCGCCAATATCGCTGCGGACGTTCATCCATCACCTCGATAGTAATTGTATCGGTAAACGTTCTGCCATGACGGTCGGTGCTGGTTACCCGGATGGAATGAACACCTTTGGGTAATTCCGGTAGATCTGCCCGCCAGAGATGCATGTTCCTGTCGGCAATGGATCCCTGCGGCTGAGGCGGCGCCGGCCCAAATCTAGACCCCTGAAAAAGCTCAAATCCCTGGGCTCTCTCCTCGCCCATTCGGCTTTCTAAGGCGAACCTCGCCACAGATAGCTGGCGCGCAGTTGCAAACGGATCAGCATACTCAGCACCAATCCGGGTGCTTTCGCCTTCCCCTTCCTGGGTACGGGTAAATTCGATTTCCCTGCCGTCGGGCATCTCAGCTACCACGCGCGTTTCTGCTGAACCAGCCCAGACGTTGGCCGTCAGCCACACACCTTCCTTGAAATCTTCCAGCGTCAGTATTTTGGTGTCCGGAAGGTCATTGATTGAATACGGCGGCACCTCATCCCGTTCGCTGCGGTCCTGACCAACCCAATCCATAATGGTGCTAAACCAGTGGCGAAAACCGGGAGTGTTTACGCCAATCCACTGACCACGATCCCGGCTCAACCCTGCACCTATATAGCTCTCTTTATAAACTGCACCTTCAAAATCCAGGTTCAGATATCCCATCGGTGCGCCCAGACGCTGTAGAGCCATGGGTACTCCATCCACATTGAAATCGCCACGGTACCAGGCACCAGATGCAGCACCGGCAACGATGTGGCGAAACGGCAGCGGGCCAATTCCGGTCTGTTCAGTCCAGCCGTCAAAATTCTCTCCGGCCGACAGGTTTTCAAGTTCGTGTGTATGGCCGGAAAGTGAGAGTGCTTCACGCCCCTCTAAAATGCCATAAATTCGCGTTAGATCATCCGTTTGGTGTTGCCCGCTTGTCGCATCCACAAAAGATACAAAAGGGATGTGGTGCATTAGTACAATCAGCCGGTCCTCAGGCGTTCGCTCCACCAGTCCCTCGAGCCAGATAAACTGCTCCTCGGTCAGCCGTCCGTTGTAGCTTGGGCCACGTTCTTCCGCGCAGTTCATTCTACCGGCCGCTACAGATTCTTCTCCACATGGGTAGTAGACGTTATCAAGCGCAACAAACAGAACCTCTCCTTTCTCAAACGCATAGTAGTTGGGGCCGTATATCCTACGCCAGCTGTCTGATTTATCTGCGTTGGTACGAGCATCAAAGTCAATATCGTGGTTACCGATCACCATCCACTGTGGAAGGCCCGTTACTGATGAGATGTTTAGGATTCGATCAAGCAGTCCGAGATCGTCGCCGACTACATCACCAAGATAGACCATGCAGTCGTCCGTGGTCAGTCCCGCCTCCACAATATCAGATATCACGCCATCACGAAGCCAGCTAACCTGTTCATTTGAGTAGGCCTGGGAGTCGCCCAAAACGGCACAAGAAAACGATTCGCCGGCGGCATGTTCCCGGGTGAGCGGAAAATTAACCGCTGCCGGGGCCGGACCGGTATCGGGCAGTCCGCCAAACCTCATATCGTACCCGGTTCCGCCTTCCTTATGGATATAGAAAAACTGCGGTACCATGCGTTCATCAGTTGGCACCCTCCATCCGCTTGGCTGCACAATAGCCAGATTCATATCTTTTCTGACAGCGATCTCGTATCTCCCATCACTCTCAGTTGTCGTCCATTCCACTCCGTTTGACACCAGTACTCCCTCCACGCCGGATTCACCTTCATCGAACATACCATTCTGATTATCATCATCAAACACAGCACCTGTAATCGTTTTACCTCCGGTTTTGATTACTTCGGGAGAGGCATGCCAGGTTTGGGCGTTTATAGAAATAAACGGGCTGAAGATAATGAGAATGAGTAGGAGGATATGTTTCATTTTGATAGACAATTTTGTTGATTTAAGAATAGAAATACCGAACTCCGGTGCTTTTGGGATATAACTGAATAGTGGCATAACATTTTAAGATAGCCAAAACTTAAACTTGGTACGTTAAAATTGGATTAAAACTCCTGATTCACCATCATTCATCATCACTTTTAATTCTGTTCAGCATGAGAGCACTCCCTGCAGCGGGCGAAGTGCTTCAAAGAGAGAGAATCCGTATCATTGGTATGTACTTCAGGAGACCTGAGGTACTCCATACCTACATTATATGTCACTCGTTTTCATTCGGCCAGCGGCTTATCATTTGGGTCAATGATTGTAGATAACCCCCCTCGTAACTTGGTGTCTGATCAACGCATTGGCCAGGTAAGTAGCATGTATACATCCTCCGATGATGACTCAATCCAGTACAGAATCGTGATGAATCATGCTTGCAGGCTCTCCTCAAATATTTCCGATACCTTCTCCCAGTGAACAAGCTCGAGCCATGCGTCTACGTAATCTCCCCGCAGATTCTGATACTTCAGGTAGTAGGCGTGCTCCCACACATCTACTCCGGTTAAGGGAGTGAGGCCATCTGTTAAAGGGTTATCCTGGTTGTTGGTTTGAACAACACTTAATCGCCCGTTACTGTCAGCAGTGAGCCACGCCCATCCGCTTCCGAACACTCCTGCTGCGTTTTTCAGCTCTGCTTTCAGGTCGTCCATCGTTCCAAAATCCCGATTCACCGCCTCTTCAAAAGAATCCGAAGCACGGCTTCCGTTTGGAATCATCGTATTCCAAAAAATGGCGTGATTCAGATGTCCGCCTCCATGATTACGAACCGCTGTCCTAACATCTGTTGGCAAATCATTTAGTCCCGCAACGAGCTCGGCAAGCGACATTCCCTGCAGGTTGGAATGATCTTCAAGTGCGTTGTTCAGGTTATCGATATAGCCCTGATGGTGGCGACCATGATGAATCTCCATCGTTTTCGCGTCGATAGCCGGCTCAAGGGCATCATAGGTATATGGAAGATCACCAAGAGAAAATGGATACGTTACATTGAAAATCTCATCATAGGATTTATACCCGCCTGATTGCCGGCTTGCTGCGCAGGATGTTGTAAAAAGCGCCGGAGCCAATAATGTGGAGATGGATCCAAGCCCAATGAATTTAAGTGCTTTCTTTCGGGATATCATGTTTTCTTTCATCGTTAAAGTATTTGGTTTTGGATTAGTGATAGTGAGTTGAGCTTTTCGTATTTGTACTCATCATGGATCTAAGGCCGGAGGTGCATGCTTCTCCACCCATTTTTGAACCTGATTGTACCAGTAAAAGGAATTGTTCGGCTTCAGAATCCAGTGGTTTTCGTCAGGATAGTAGATCAGGCGCGAATCGATCCCCTTGGTTTGCAGCGTACGAAAGAGCTCAAACGCCTGCCCTACGGGTACCCGGTAATCTTTTTGGCCATGTATTATGAGAGCCGGAGTGCTGAAGTCCTCAGCAAAATAGTGAGGTGAAATACTTTCATAAATCTCCGGCACCTCCCAATAATCGCCAAACCTCTCGCTGTGAACGGCAAAGTCGGCCGCCATCTGCGAATACATGTTATAGACCGGCGCGTGGATTATGAGGGCATTAAACGGATGGTCTTTCGCAAGAAGAATGCTGGAAAGATATCCGCCATAGCTTCCTCCGCCGGCCACCATTCTCTCCTCATCAATTCATGGCTGACTCGCAAACCACTCTGCTGCTTTAATGGTATCTTCGTAAGGCAGAGTAAGCCAGTCGGGATTGATGGAGTCCGTGAAATCCTGGCCAAAACCAGACGAGCCATGGAAATTATGCCAGGCCGTTACATAACCCCATGAAGCAAACGTCTGCGCATTCCAACGAAAATGAAATCCATCTGTAATAGCATTGTGAGGCCCACCGTGGATCAGCAAAAACAGCGGATACTCCTCGCTCTCGTCAAACCCGGGCGGATAGTGTACCCACATCTGAATTTCATTTCCATCGGCACCCTCATATGTTACAGACTCGTAAGTGCCCAGGTCTACCTCGTCAAGAATATTGTCATTGATCGTTTCAAGTCGTGTAGTTTCTCCGGTTGATGTATCCACGGTTACAATACGTGGCGGATAGAGAAAGCTGTGGTTTTGTGCTACGAGGACGCCGTTTTCGGATACATCAATTGATTGGAAGTCGGTGTTGGTTGTAATGGCTCGCGGCTCACCGCCATTAACAGGTATAGAGTAGATACGCCGTATGCCCGCGTCATCAATTGCACCAAACAGGCTGGTTCCATCCGGATTCCATACAAGTCCATCGGCAGAACGATCCCAGTCTTTCGTCACCTCTTTGCTGCTCTCATCAGCGATATTATAAATAACCAGCTGACGGGTGTCGCCATAAAAGCCCTTGATCTGCTGACTGGTGTATGCAAGTACACGCCCATCGGGGCTGAAGAGCGGACTACTGTCGGGAGCTTCATTTTCCCGGGTGATGTTTACAGCTTCTGTGTTGCCCGGTTGTGTGAGAAAAAGGTCCATATTAACATTGGTCTCATCGCGAGTACTGTTTGCGTTGAAGGCGACAAGAGATTCATCCGGTGAAACATCATAGTTTCCAGCTCCTTGTGAAGACCGTGGCAGCTGCCATCCCGTTAGACCTGTAATGTTCTCTGGTTCACCGCCATCAGCTGAAATTCGGAATAGGTGTGCCTCGCGCTCTTCTTCGATCCATCGATCCCAAGAGCTATACGGCATTGCATTCCATGTGTGAGCCGTCATATGCGATTCGCTCTGCTCTTCAAGCTTTTCTGCCATTTCATCCCACTCCATATCCGGGTAAATCCGGCTGATGAAGTAGATATGTTCACCCACCCATTTCGGCGAATTCACCCCGGTGGGTACTTCGGTCAGTTGAACAGCCTCACCCGGTTCATCCATCGGCAAAATGTAGATTTGAGAAGCATCAGCACCTTCCCGGCTGGTAACAAATGCCAGTTTGGAACCATCGGGACTAAAGGTTGGCTGCCCGTCGGCTGAGCCGTGAGTGGTAAGTGGACGCTCTGCCAATCCGTCTGTTTTGAAAAGCCACAAGTCGGTGTGGCTCTTGTCATCCTCAATCGTGTAGCGAGTTACAGGAGCTACTACCCAGTCTCCGTTTGGTGAAATCACAGGAGAACCGATACGCTTCATCTCCCATAGCTTTTCAACAGTTAGCGGGTTGAAATCACTTTCCGCTTCATCCGATTGTGAGAATACCTGAACCGGAGTAAACCCATTGAGTACAATTAGAAGTATTGAAAGAGCAAATATTTTCATCGTAGTTAATTATTGTTATTGTTTGATTTGCTAAAATAGATCTGATTAATAAACTGAAATATCAAAGCATAAGCAACTGATCCACTTCGGCCGGTGCCAGCGCTTTATAGAGGCCAGGAAAACATCCCACCTCTACACCATCGACGGTGCCGTCGGCCCTGGCATTGCGTGGTGCGCCTGATGCCAGCTTTCGCTGCAGGGCGCACTGGTCGCACATCAACAGCAAAATTCCCTTTTCATTAGCGAATTTTGCCAGCCGATCCCCTGTCGGATCGCCTTTTCGCAAGATAAAGGTATTGTCTTCAAAAAAGAACATCCCGGCTACGTCCACGCCATGGTCACCCGCCTCAATCTATGGCAGGATCATGATCCCAAGTTTATAGTTTGCTGCATTTGGTTGATTGAAAATGTAGGCTACTTTCATAAGTTTGTGATAATTTGTGCATGGTTTGATTTTTGCTGATAGGTTTCTGATTAGACACCCACTTTCTTCCTTAACAGCAGAATGAGCCCGCAAACAGCAAGCAGGTGCAGCGAGAGAGCCATAGCGGCTCTTCCAAAACCGTCACTCACCTGATCCGGACGATAGCTAAATTCTGGCAGGGCATCCAGGTCATCAAGTGTCAGAAATAGTTCTCTCAACATTTTATTTCTGATGGTTTCCATCCACTCCAGTCTGAACTACTCGGTGGATGACTGAAAGTGGTGTAGTGAGAAACTGAGTTTCCGGACAGGCTGCCCACCACCTCTTTAAATGCAACAGCTGGCGATAGCGTGCCGATTTTGCCGGCAAACTTCTATTGTTGGATAAATCTGCCGAGGCTGTCCAAAAATTATGCTTACCCATAGTTCAATTTAAATTATTTCGTTTACTTATAAATAGTTGTAGTAAGAGTTCTTCGTGTTGCTTCGCGACCTCGTGTCCTCGTAGTAAAGACCCCCAGTTTATTGCCATGAAGACACAAAGACTCAAAGGTTCACAAAGCAATCTTTAATCATTAAGACCCCATAAATCAAAACCATCTTTTTAGACAGTCTCTGCCTCAGATATATTTTGCTGCAGAACATAGAATCACTTATAAAACCCGTATAGCTCTCTCCTCTGTTCATCTGCAGTGCTGTCTTCATCAGCCTCTATGAAATCGGGATGGCCCATAAAGTATCGGTCCGGTATTTCATCACGGTCGATTGAGAATGCATCTTCTTCGGCACTATAGATCTCCATAAACGTCTCTAATCGGGGGCATAACCTCGTGAACTTTTTCAACAATCACCCCGATCCGTCTACCCTTATTGTTCTCGAGAATGCGATTTAGCAGCGTGGTGTTTCCGGATCCCAAGAATCCACATAAAATTGTAATAGGTATTTTACCTTTTCTCATATCAATTTGATTCCCGGAGATGTCAATACATTCTGTCTGACGTTCAAACCGCTTAAATAATTTAGGTTTTATTTTCAGACCCACCCTCGGGAAACGATTCCTTGGGAAAAATTCCTCTATTAAATAAAGAAGAAGAAAACACCTAAATTATTTAAGATTGACCGCTTTGCTTTTCACTTATTGTACAGCCCTATAGTTTTTATGCGTTTTCCGGTATTATTTTGTAGAATGGCCCGGTTTTTAGATGTGCAGTGTTAATTAAACGTAAATAACGCGAGGTGCATGTAGAGAAAATGTGATTCCAGAACAATTCTTTAGAAGTGAATTTGCATCGTTAACAATGATTGAAAACTCTTGATTAAGATAGCCTTAAACTGATACTTCCAGGTCTGATGCTATTGTAGAGATGGGTATGCACTCTATACATTCTGCCTTACTATCTTCACCATCAGAAGGAACTTTGTGATGATCAGGATTATACTAAGATAAATCTCATAGATAAACATGCTGAAAAGGATGCAACATTATCAATAATATTTCGACCATTGCACGTACTGCCGGCAGCTTTTTTTTGAAGCGTTATGTCAGAATTAATTCTATTCAAAATAAAATTTTACTGTTGTACCACCTCAGCTCCTTCCAGTTCATAAATAATTCCCATACTGGCATCTGATACGAGTTTAAATGTACCTTTGACGGCCATTTTGCTGTAGGAGTACTCCACAGGAGTTTCTGTTTTCACATAGACCATCGACTCGGCTTCCCCCGGCCCACAGAAAAAGCAGTCGCTCATGGGGGCACTGCTTACCAAAAACGTTGTGTGCTTCCTGGAGTATTCAAGCGGAAACATAAATCCTTCAACAATCAGTTCTTTGCCGTCCAGGGCTTTTTGGTCCTCGTTAAATTCCACCCTGTAAAAATTGTCGTCCCAGATCCATTCAACTTTTGCGAGAGTCTCCCACTTCAGGGTTTCAGCGTCATTTAGATCTTCTTCAGGCGAAAACGCAAGAAGCAGAAATGCGAATAGAAAAAGAGTGTAAACGGGAAAGCGTTTCATGTGACTATTGTTATGTTTTTGAAAGTGTGTACGCAATATCTGTTTTATACGCCTGGATGGCCGGAACAACAGATGAAAGTAAACCAATTGCTGCCGACAATGCAATGATCCATGCTTCTCCGGGTATATAAACGAATCCCGTAACGGCAAATTGCCGCGCTTCAGCAAACGACTGACCAATCAGCTCCACTGCCGTATGGCCTAATACTATGCCAAGCACGCCGCCCGCGAGTGAAATCATCAGCCCCTCGAGGAGTACATTGGTAAAGAGCTTCATACGTGAGCCTCCGAGAGAACGCATAATAGCAAGATCGTACTTTCGCTCTTTCATTGAATTCAGCAAAGCGATAAAAATTCCAAGTACTGAAGCCAGAATCAGCACATAGGCAAATACACGAATGGCGTCCAGCCCAACGCCAAGCAGGTTTAGCAGCCGGGTAATTTCGATAGCGGGTGCGGCCGCCTGCATGGATGTGCGATCGTTTACAAACCGGGGAAACTGAGCCGCAGCCAGTGGGTTTCGATATGAGATCAGCAAAGCTGTTATTTGCTCACCACTATGTTCATCTGCAAGATAGCTTGTATCTGTGATTTCAGCTTTATCAGCATGGTCGTGATCTTCATCTTCATGCTCCTCTCCGGCACCATGCGGAGCATGAATTCCCCACATGGTTTCTACCCCGGTGAGTATCAGCCGGTCGAGAACCGTGCCGGTATCATCCAGTATGCCAACCACCGTCATATCGCTGTCCTGATGCGTCATTCCCTCTTCGGCAAAACCGTGGCTGCTTTGTATAGTGTCTCCGATACTCAAACCTTCCAGATCAGCAACACCGGCTCCCAGCACCACATCGAACGGATGCTCCCAAAGTGAACCTTCAGTTAACTCTGCACCATACCGTTGGGGATAGGCCTTCGTTGTGCCAACGATGCGGTGCCCCCTGTAGTTATCTCCCAAAGACATCGGAATGGCATCCTCCACCATTGGGTTTCGAATCAGCGTTTTTGCCTCATCAAGGTCAATATTCCCGGTGGGTGAATCGATATGAAATATTCCTGACAATATAAGCTGTATTGGGCTTCCCTTTGCGCCTACTACAGCGTCCACACCCTCGGCATTGCTATACAGATTTTCCTCAAGCTGGTAGCTAAAAAGCAGCAAAACCACGATAGTGGCTATGCCAAAAGAGAGCAGCAATATATTTAACAGCGTATTGAGTGCCCTTCTTCGCAGGTAAGAAAAACTCAGTTTGAACAGATTCATACGGCAACCCCATTCTGTTCGGTGTTTTCAAGGTCCAGAACGTTTTCAAAGTGCTTTTTTACCCTGCTGTCGTGGGTTGATACGATCAGAGACGCTCCGGAGATCGCCGCTGATTCTTTCAATAGATTGATAACGTTTTCGCTGCGCAAATCATCGAGGCTGGATGTTGGTTCATCCGCAAGCAGCAGAACCGGATCATTCACTACCGCCCGGGCAATAGCCACCCGCTGTTTTTGCCCCTGGCTGAGTTCATCGGGAAAACCGTGCAGTTTATCACCAATATCCAGCGTATCACACAATGTTTTCACTTTTTTCTGATCCGTATGCAGGCCCGCCATATATCTGGCAACATGGATGTTGTCTGCCACAGTTAGCGATTGAATCAGATGCATCTGCTGAAATACGATCCCAATATGCTTTCCCCTGAAGCGGTCCCGAACAGACTCAGAAAGGGAGAGAACATCCGTTCCGTTAACTTCGTAGGTTCCATTCGTAGGATTCAAGATGCCGGCAAGAATATGTAAAAGAGTTGATTTTCCACTGCCCGACAGACCTGTTACGAGCAGATTTTCGCCGTTTTCAAGATGAATATCCGGCAGGTTGACGACCGTTTCCCGGCTATATCGATGAGTACAATTCTGAAGTGAAATCATCCCCTGGCCTAAATTTTATCTATACATTCGTGGCATTCCACCCACTCTTCGCTTGGAATCTGCTTAATAGCTGCAGGACTACTGCCTTTTTCAAAAACGGGTTTAAAAAGAACATGACCCTCGCCATGTTCTGTTCCGCAACTGTGACACTGCACCTGGTGATCCATTTTTAAAGGCGTATAGCCGGTGATTACCCATCCCTCGTGCCCCTGATGTGCCGCCAGGCTTTCCAAAGCCACCCTTACAGTCTGGGATTTATTCCCGGCGTAGTACTTTTTTGCCAGCTTGTTAAGTAGCTCTACAGTATCATTATCCAGCGTAAAATTAAGCCGTTTCATAGGTCAGGATGGTCGTTTTCAACGTTCGGATGGTGATTATGATGAACATTTTTGCATGTTTGATGATGCCTGTAATTTAACCAGTGTCCGGCAATAAGGGTAAAGCTGCCCGCTACAGTCAAAGTCGTTTCGAAAGCGAAGCCCAGCCAGAAGTGTCCCAGCCCCCAACCCGCTGCAACCAGCAGAATCCCGCCCACAAGCAGTCCGGTTATTTTTTTGTCATAGTGGCTCTTTTTTGATGCGTAATATACCGTTGGCACGAGTATTATTAGAAATACGGGATGTGCCCAGTGGTGCAGAATCTCTGCAAAGCTCCATAGCGGCAGTAGTGAAATGAGAACGGGGAAAAAGAGACAGTGAATTGCGCAAACAGTAGATACACTAATTCCCAGCCGGTCCCAGATAGCAGTTGAGGTAAATGTTTTTTCAGACAAGACGAAAAATGTTTGTTATATAAAGTGTGTACAATGATACACACTTTATATGTATAAATCCAGCCGGCTCTTGCAGATTATTCCTGCTCGGCGGTAACTTTGGTAGCAACAATCTGCATTGGCCCCTGCATTGAAGAGATGTCACATGTCATAGTAGCGCCATCGACCATACAATCGGCGTTTACAACTGATCCGGCAATATCCATACCAAAGGATACAAAGTCCCCATCTATGTCTACTTGATTCATTGGAACCTTCTGCCCGGTGTGGAATTCTATTTCACCGGAATACGCTTCATCTTCACCCTCAATAAAGTTCATGAAGCCTTTATTGAACTCCCACGGTACTTGTGGATTTGAAAATTCCCAGGATCCAACAACAGCATCGTTTTTGACAGACCCCATGGTAAACAGTGATGCAAAAAAGAGTAATAGTAGTAGCGCGGATGATGTTTTCATATTAGTCTTGTTTATGATTGGTGATCGTTGTTTTCATCAGATTTATCTTCAGGCACATCAGAGTGTTTCTCTTCGATGTACTCTTCAAAAAGTTCTTTGGCTTCATCATCCTGCAGTTCCATCTGCCTTTCCATAAGCAGGCGCCGGTGATCGGCCATGTCGTCATCTTTCAAAATTTCGTCAATTTCCCTCGGTTTGGGAAGTTCGTCCACCGAATTTATTCCAAAATGCTTTAAAAAGTGAGTAGTGGTTTTATACAGCAGAGGCTTGCCTGGCGAGTCTGCACGGCCCGAAACTTTTACCAGCATCTTTTCCAGCAGCTGACGCAGAATATACCCCGAGTCCACGCCCCGAATGCTGTCAACCTCCGGTTTGGTAATCGGCTGTCTGTACGCCACAATCGCCAGGGTTTCTGTGGCCGGCTGCGACAGTTTTCTATAGGCATTTTCGTGCTGATAGATACTCAGCCAGGGATGAAATCTCGGCTGGGTTACAAACGTGTACCCCCCGCCCGCCTCTTCAATCCGAAAAGAAAGATCGTTCTCTTCATACCTGTGGTTTATCTGGTCAACAATTCGGGATATCGTTGGCTCATCAAGATTCAGCTCCTCTTCACTCTCTTTTATAATGGCTGAAATCTTTTCCCACGGCAGGGGATCGGGACTGGCAAATACCAGCGCCTCGATAACCGAAGTAAGCCTCGTTCCGTCAACAAACCGATAATCCAGCATAAATTCCGTGTGCTAAAATGTTCGAGATTCCGCCATTAGCGCTTGTGGCATACTAGCGTATCTTCACTTTTCTGAACCACCCTGTACCCCAAAAGGTGAAAAATATTCCTGACCAAAAATCGTGCAACGGTCAAATCTACTTCAAAACTCCGTTCACCTGAAACCGAAACGCCCGGCAGATATTTTAATAAATTATGCAGAAAACTATTTCTGAAATATGCAGAAAGTTCGAGCCAAAAATCAGATACTTCCCTGATAATCAAAAACCCGTCATGTCCTTTATTCTGATATAGCGGCATAAATATGCGTCCCGAAACCGGTGCCAAAATAACCTGTTCTCGCTCATAAGCCAGCGGTGTATCTTTCTCTATCAGGTCAAAATTTTGAAACCCGCTCATCATCGAAAATGTTGAAGGGTCATCGAGAAGTTTATGATAGCGTATTTCGTAATATGTTTCCGGCACATCATCAGGGCACTGCATCTTCTCCGAAAGTTGGTAAATCGACGCTTCATCTATTTTTCGTACGCCTGTATTATGAAGCAGCAGTTCCAGAAAGGCCTCGCTGCGCTCTACCGAAATTTCATCATGATGAGCGCCCGCTTCAAAACCGATCGCTTTGTAACCAAGATTATTGATATAACTGAGCAGTGTTCCATAAATATTCTCTTCAATTCCCAAAATCTGAGGCAGGGGAAATTTACGGGCCAGCCCTCTGTTTTCCAGTGTATCATTCAGCAGAATAAAACCGCAGCTTTTTGATGATGTGGTATGCAAATCCGCAAAAACAAAATCTTCTGCGGTTGCCCTGTTTTCTTCAATAATGTGATTGATGCATTTTTTTATCTCCCGGCTTTCGGAATATTCCGATGTGGCTGCAATCCCGTTCAGGGGACGCCTGCCGGGCATGCCATCCGGGAATTCCCAGAGCCTGTTCAGATCTGTATCTATAAACCTAACGCCCATTTCAAGCGCCGGAATATTGCCTGTAATTACATATACCGACCCGCTGAGCTCTTTCTCTTTCAGGTTTGCAAATAGGTTATCAGCTGCTTGCACTCCGGCCTTTTCATTCCCGTGTATGCCTACAAAAAGTACAATTACCGGGCCGTTTTTATCTCCATGCAGGGCCCATCGAATACGTTTATGTTTATCAATAATTTTTTCTGATTCGATTTTAAGCATTACCTCGTTGTTTCATCTTCTCCCACACGTTTCGGGTATCGTTGTCGGTAATAATCCCGACCAGATCACCTTTATCAATTACCGGTAAACTACTCACGCCCTTATCCAGCATCAGGAGTATAGCGTATTTAATATCTTCATCCGGAGAGATTGTTACGGGATTTTCTGACATCACGTCCGATGCCGTGGCAAGTTTATTTTCGCCTATCTTTTCAAGATAACGAACAAGCCGCTTTTTTGTCACAATTCCTTTCAATTTTCCTTTATTATCTTCAACAGGCAGGTGACGGATGTCGCGCCACTCCATTACTTTCAAAACCAGCTCTGCAAGATCGTTCTCATTCACTGTAATAAGATCAGTGGTCATAATATCCCTTACCCGTTCATACTGTATGCAGAGTCCTTCCACCTCTTTTTCATCGGCAATTTTCCACTCATGAACAGGTTTTCCGCTTTTCCGGCGATTGTACATGATGGCCGTAACGGCTACCGAGGCTTCTTCGCGGTCAAGTCTTTTTTTAAGGTTTCTGTAGCTTTTCACAATCCATCGAGAACCTGTTGCGTAGCCGCTTATTCTGCCCTCAATAATCGACAGGTAGTGCTCAATATCCTTTTCGTCAATATTTTTCTTTTGAAGGCCCTCTTTTGCCATCGGCAATAAAATTTCAACCAGCAGCTTGCGGGCAGACATCAGGTTGTTATTCCAAACCATTCCGGCCTGTACCCCCCACATTGCGGCTTTATAAAAATTCTCCTTGGCATCTTCAAACGAAACATTTTCCCAGTTATTCCTGATGTCATCCGGCATATTGCTCATCAAACCAAGCCAAAACGCAAAATTTGCCATTTCATCCTCAAGAGTGGGACCCGACGGCAGGTAGCGGTTTTCAATACGCAGATGGGGAACGCCATTCGACACACCGTAGCATGGCCGGTTCCACTTATAAACCGTACCGTTATGAAGCTGAAGTGCTTCAAGTTTGGGAATTCTTCCTCTCTTCAGTGTTTCCAGAGAGTCTCTTTTGATGTCGGTCATAAAAAGCAGTGTATGCCTGGCAATGTCGTTCCGGTATACGTCTGCTACACTTTTTATCCAGCGGTTACCAAACGTAACCCGCTGTTCCCGCTCCCTTAGATGGTAACCCTTGCCGCGCGTATCAATGCTCTGCTGAAAAAGGGGTATTCGTGTTTCTGCCCAGAGCTGACGACCCAGCAGCAGCGGCGAATTTGCACAAACTGAAAGTACGGGGCCAGAAAGCATCTGAGCCCAGTTGTACATATCTGTAAATTCCGAAGGCTCTATCTGCAGGTGACACTGGAAACTGGTATTGCAAGCCTCAAATAAAATGTTATTGTGGCTCAGCATCAGCTCATCAACCCCGGTAATATTGAGTTCAAAATCCTCTCCGCGCAGCTCAGATATAATATCTGCAAGAGCCATGTATCTCTGTTTTGGCGTCATATACTCCATCTGAACGGATGTATAGTCGATGGAGGGTAAAATTCCGGTTAAAATCAGTTTATCCCCGCTTCTGTCTGCGATCTCATCGGCTTTGGCTAAAAAACCGGACAGCTTTTTCTGCATAGTGGATAAGCAAGAGCCTTTAAATGGTTCGGGGTCCAGATTTATTTCTAAGTTATACCGTGCCAGTTCCGGGGTAAAATGCGGATCGTTTATTTTTTCAAGTAATTCAGGTCCTTTTTTTGAGGGTTTAAAGAACGAATCCACAATACAAAATTCCTGTTCGGCCCCGATTCTCTCCACACCCGATTCAAAAAGGCCATCTTTCAGCATCTGCTCAATTGCTTCCACGTCGTGCAGCAAGTGTTTTAAAAATCGTTTCCGAGATTCCGGGTCTTTTGCGATGGATAATTTTTGCTGGCCCATAATGCCCCCGCCTGGCTAAGTTTCTGTTCTGTTTTTGGTTTTACTTTTGTCGGAGTGCAGGCGCCTTAACAATCTTGATGTAATGGTCATATAGTTTTGTTCCGTAATAATACCAACCAGCCGGTTATTTTTAACCACCGGCAGGCACCCGATTTTCTGGCTGTCCATAATATCAATAGCCGTTAAAATTGAGGCCTCCGGATGAATGGTTATCGGATTTCTGATCATTACATCTTCAACCGCTTTGCTCTCAGTACCTTTATTATGCAATATATTATTGAATTCTCTGAAAATCATGCGCATTGTGATCAACCCAACAAGGTGTTTACTGTCGTCCTCAACGGGAACATAACGAATCCTTCTCCATTCGAAAAGGTTGGCCACCAACTCTACAATATCATCTTTTTGTACGGTAAACAGGTCTGTGGTCATAAACTCTTCCACCAGCAGAGATGACGGCTGCCACATCTCCATATCATCGAGTTTTGCGAGACCCCATTTATGTACCGGTTCTCCTTTTTTCTGATTTTTGATCATGGCATTGGTTACCGCAGTGAGAGCCTGTTCCCGCGTAACATCTTTACTGAGAGAATTGTACGATTTTACCATCCAGTAGCTGCCGGTTTTTGCTGAATCGGTTCGCTGCCTGATCACATCGAGATAGCTTTCTATGTCTCCGGCATGCACAGCGGCCTTTTTAAGCCCGTGTTCTGCAATGGGCAGCAGTTCTTTGTTGATAAGTTCGACAGCCGAATATCGTTTATCGCCTGTCCACTTAAATTTGGTATCGAGTCCCAACTTTGAGGCGGCAATAAAATTCATTTTTGCATCGTCAAAATCGAGTTTTTTGGTGATATCGCTGTAATGGTCCCCCAAACCGTTCAGCAGGCCCAGCCAAAACGAAGCGTTTGCAATTTCATCGGTCACTGTCGGACCCGATGGAAATACCCTGTTCTCTATCCTGAGGTGGGGCTTGCCATTGCTGATACCGTAACATGGCCGATTCCAGCGATATACTGTACCGTTGTGTACCTGAAGCGCCATGAGCTTTGGGATTTCGCCTTTTTCGAGCAGATCATCTACGTCTTCGGTAACGCTGGAGCTGAGCATCACTCGGTAGCGGGCAATATCTTCCTTATAAATTTCAAGAATACTGTTTTTCAGCCATTCATTTCCAAAAGTAACGCGCGGGCTGCTGTCCCGGAGATGATCACCCACTTTACGGGTATCCACCGACTGCTGGAACAGGGCTACCCTCGTTTCAGCCCAAAGTCTTTTCCCAAAAAGCAGGGGGGAATTAACAGCCGAAGCGAGTACCGGGCCGGTAATTGCCTGCGCAATATTATATTTCTGAACAAACTCGTCGGGATGCACCTGCAAATGAACCTGGAAACCGGTATTGCAGGCCTCAAGCAGGGGAGAGTCGAATCGCATAAGAAGCTCATCCATACCCTGGATACGCAAGTCATATTCATCACCCCGAAGTTTATTTATTGCATCACAAAGTGCATGGTATCTTGGGAGAGGCGTCAGGTTTCCAATATCCAGGTCAGACTTTCGGATGGTTGGCAGCACGCCGGTTAGCACAATATCACCGTCAAACTCTTTAATTGCGTCTCTAACCTTATCGAGCTGTTTCAGTATGCTTGCCTCCATTTCGGAGAGGCAGGTCCCCCTGAAGTCAAGCGGTTCCAGGTTGGTTTCAAGGTTAAAAAGTGCAAGTTCGGTGGTAAACTTATCATCCTGCATAAATTCCAAGAGGTCCACGGATATTGGAGATGGTTTTGCGTGCCGGTCAACAAGGCACAGCTCCTGCTCGGCCCCAATCCGAACCCGGTCGGTCTCAAACAGATCGTTATCAAGCATTTTTTCCATTGCCCGAATGTCTTTTAGCAGGTACTTAATAAATTCCTGTATCTGCTGCCTGTTCTCCGCAAGTTTTACAGTCTCAACACCCATTTTGAGCCGGTTATTTTATGGTTTATTCATCGGGTAAAGCTAATAACGCACACCACAAAATTCATATAATTTTGAATTCATGCCTGTTAACTATACAACTCTGTTCTAAAATAACATAGAATTTTTCTTTTGCGATATAAAATTCTTTCTGATCCCGGCCAAAAATAAAGCGCCTGTGAAATCGCTGTATCTGAAAAAAGCTTGCACATAACCTTGCGTAGAGAAAACCTTCCTGGTTACTTTACCGAGAAACAGAAAATATTAAACCACTCGCGGGCGTCGGTCCACTGTTTCTCGAGCTTGTACCGGCCTGAAAGAAGCTCTGCAAACTCGTCTGCATGGTATTTGTATGAGTTCTCGGTGTGAATGGTTTCTCCCTCTTTGAATGGTATTTTCACGTCTCTGATTGTCATTTCCTGGTCGCATAAACTAACGAGATGCATTTCAACCCGGCCCTCCTGCCGGTTGTAAACTGCCTTGTGCCGAAATTGCCCGGGGTCAAATGTTGCGTCCAGTTCACGATTTAGCCGAAATAGCAGATTTTTGTTAAAAGCGGCCGTAATGCCCTTAATATCGTCGTAGGCACGCTCCAGGATTTCAGGCGATTTTTTAGCGTCTACCCCGATCAGAAGTCCGTCTCCGGCCTGGAGCATATCGGCGGTTCTGCTTAGAAATTTACGTGCATTTTCCGGAGTAAAGTTCCCCACTGTAGATCCCGGAAAATAGACGACACGCTTTCTTTCTTCCGCCATTTCTATGTTAAAGGATTCAGTATAGTCGGCCTCGACGGGAGTAATCGTTAAGCCGGGAAATTCTGATCTCAGTTTTTCAGCTTCGGTAAAGAGAAATTCTCCGGATATATCCACCGGCACATACCCTGATAGTGAAGAAGCGTGTTCCAAAATCACTCGGGTCTTGTAGCTGCTGCCGCTCCCAAACTCTATCAGCAGAGTTTCTTTTCCTATCGCTGCTGTAATTTCATCAATATTATTTTCCATAATTGAGAGTTCGGTTCGGGTTGGATAATACTCTTCCAGCATACAAATCTCTTCGAACAGCTGAGATCCTCTTTCATCGTAAAAATATTTACTGGGCAGTGTTTTCTGTTTTTTCCCGAGCCCTACCAATACATCTTCAGCAAGCTGTAAAGACACAGTCCCTTCTTCAGTTTTTTTCATTCCTCAAAATCAATTTTCGGTTAGTTGTCCCGGAGGTTAGTCAATAGTTTTTGCGAGGCGAATACCGGAAAACTGCCATCTTGAGCCCGTGTGAAAGAAGTTTCGATATGTTTTTCGAATATGACTTTTCGAGGTTGCGCAAGAGCCGCCGCGCAGCACATACTGGTTCACCATAAACTTACCGTTATATTCGCCCAGGGCTCCAGCAAACGGTTTGTAACCCGGATATGGGGCGTATGAACTCTGGGTCCACTGCCATACATCTCCAAACATCTGATGCAGTTCTTCTCCGCGGTTATTTTTATTAAGAGTGGCCGGATGATAATGCTTCGACTCCACAAAATTCCCCTTCACGGGCTCATTTTGTGAAGCGAGCTCCCACTCCTGTTCGGTTGGCAGCCTGAATCCTCTCCATCGGGCATATGCATCGGCCTCAAAATAGCTTACATGGGTTACGGGTTCGTTCGGGTCAATCTTTTCCAGTCCGCTCAGCGTAAATTGGTACCATTCGTTTTCTCTTTTCACCCAGTAGAGCGGACGATCCCACTCTTCATTCTCAACGGCTGCAAATCCCTCATCGAGCCACCATTTTGGATCTCGATATCCCCCGTTTTCAATAAATTCCATGTACTCACCGTTAGTAACCAGCCGGTTTGCCAGGGCAAAATCATGAATGTACGTTTTATGCTCAGGAAATTCATTGTCATAACCAAAATCACCGCCTTTATGGCCAATTTCAAAGATGCCTTCGTCAAATGAAACCCAGCCCATTTCCGGCAACCTAATCGCAGATGGCCTGTTTGTCTCTTTAAAGATAGGGTAGAGAGGATTTTGAGCGAACATGTATTTCAGGTCTGTCACCAAAAGTTCCTGATGCTGCTGTTCATGATGAATGCCCACTTCAATAACCGGGGCCCATTTCTCAAATTCAGCGGCCGTCATATCATCCAAAAGACGTTGCATATGATCATCAACATATTTTCTGTACTCAAAAACCTGCTTAACGGTTGGCCTCGATAAATTACCTCGTTTATCCCGGCAGTGCGGATCACTGGTTTGCACATAGTAAGAGTTAAAAATATAATCGTACTGCGGGTGCATGGAATCAAAACCGGCCACGGCGTGCTTCAGTACAAATACTTCAAAAAACCATGTGGTATGGGCAAGATGCCACTTTGCCGGGCTGGCATTTTCCATCGCCTGGATCACAAAGTCTTCTGTTTCCAGCGACTCTGTAAGGGATTCGGTAAAACCCCGAACCATTTTAAAATGTGTTTTGAGATTGTTTCTGTCAGCTTTTTTTTCTTCCTGATGAAATTCATTTTCGGCTAAAGGATTGGCGGTCTTCATAATAGATTCAGTTTATTTCCGGCTTTGTCGTATATATTAATTCTTTATTTACAATTGCATGATAAAGTATTTTAATCTTTGTCTCAAAGAATCACTAATTTGTAAACTTAAATGCCATTACATCTGTTTTCGAATGCCATTACATCTGTTTTCGGGCAGACACCAGCGTATACAAATCCATCTGCCTTAATACTCCTTACATATTAATTTTTTTAAGTTTTTTAATTTTCAATGAGTGAATCATCCAATAAAAAAGAGATCGAATCTCTGATATATCTGCTTGACGATCCCGATCCCGAGGTACAAACCGGAGTTCAAAAACGGTTTAGAGAGATTGGTGAACACGCCGTTCCTCTTTTGGATCAGTATCGCAGCGAGACCGTTCGGAGTTCAGAAAAGGAGTCCATTTCTGAAATTATCTACCAGATCACATTTAATAACATTCTGGATGAATTTTCGTCCATTGTGGAGCAGGGAGTTTCGAACAGGCGCCAGCTTGAGTACGCTCTGTTAACGCTAAGTAAGTTCGGCAACCCCACACTCCGAGCACAGGATTATCAGAAAAAGCTGGATAAGCTTAGTTCACAGATTGGCAGTGAAATTGCCTATACCCCTTCAATTACTGAAAAGATGCAGATTTTGCTCCAATATGTATTCAGGGAACTTCGGTTCAGGGGAGATTCGACCGAATATCACCATCCGGACAACGCTTACCTCGATCGCGTTATCGATCGCAGAAAGGGTTTGCCGATCATGCTCAGTGCAGTTGTTATGTTTTTGGGAAGGCGGCTTAATCTGCCGTTTTACGGTGTGAATATGCCCATACATTTCATGCTGATGTATAAAACGCATAACCAGGATATTTTAATAGATCCCTTTGACGGCGGGACCATTGTTACCTACAACCAGTGCTGCTACTTCCTTAAAAAAAACGGAATTGAACCACGTCAGGAACATCTCGAAAAAGCTGACGAGGCCGAAATTCTGGTTCGCTGCATCCGGAATCTGAAACACAGCTACGCCAAAAATGGCAATGAGCAGCGTGTTGACGGTCTCCAAAAATTACTTCAGATTGCTGAACTCAGAGGGTAGATACTGAGCTGCCAATGATTTTTCGCGATATTTCCTAGAGAACTATAGAAACCCCGCCGCGGCGCGGATCGCCAACAGCACCGTAATTTTTGCCTTTTTTTTCCGCTGCGTGAGTACCTCCAAAAAACAGGCTTTTACGGTCCCAGCATCTGTTTTTGGGGTACCGTTTCATAAGCTTTGCTACTGTATCCCGGCTCAAACCGTTTTCCATATGCAGGAATCCCGCTTCCGCATGAACCCGCGGTGCCAGCACCGCCTCCTTCAGATTCAGATTTCTGTCAAAAATTTGAATAAGAAGCTGTAAAATTGCCGTTCTTATTCGTGTCGAACCTCCAGAGCCAAAAGCGAGCAGCCCGGTATCCGCACCTTCCGCTACGCCGGGTGTCATCATCGAGGTCATTCTGGTATTGGGTCTCCAGCGATGAAATCCCTCAGGATTTAAATCTTCCTCTCCCAGCATATTATTCAGCATAATATTTGTTCCGGAAATCACCTCTCCGCTGCCCTCTCCGTTGCTCGATGTAAGACTGGCCACATTTCCCTCTCCGTCAATAATGCTAATGTGCGTTGTACCCCTGAAAGACTCTTTTTTTGTCATCACTTCTCTCCTGTATATCTCAACAGAGGCGGTGTCCAAAATTTGTTTTAAACCGGACCCGGAGTCTCTTGCCATGGCATCCACTCTCGCTTTTTCTGTTGCTTCCTGCAGTAAAGCATTCAGTACTGACCACTCTGCATCCGTTTCAGGACGATCACTGCAGCGTATCGAAGAGAGCAATTTCAGCGCGAAAGCCACCAAAACCCCACCAGATGATGGAGGCGGATTCATATAAATATCGTTACCGCGGTAGGTAATACGGAGTGGTTTTCTCTTATTTACCTGATACGTCTCAAAATCTTCCCTCGTCAGAAATCCACCCGTATCCCGGCAAAGCTGATCAACTGAAGCAGCAAACTCACCTTTGTAAAAAAGATCTTCACCCTCAGCCGCAAGGGTCTCCAAAAAATCAGCTAAATATGGAAGCTTCAATATTCCGCCCTTCCCTATTAACTCACTCTTGCTTTTAGCATTGCCAAAAACAGACCGGCTGCCTTCAGTTGAAAGGTAGATGGGTTTTATTATCTGAAAAACTTCTCCCTGGAATTCATTGATTTCAACGCCTTCCCTTGCAAGGTTTATTGCAGGCTCCAGAAGGCGTTTTACGGGGAGTGAGCAGAGGTCATTATGTACTGCGAAGAGCCCTTTTACAAGTCCGGGCGTGGCCATGGAGCCTGCACCAATATGAAATTCCTGCTGAGCAAACCCAAAATCTGCCATGATAGACTGAAACTGTACATTTTGCAGCCGATTGTTGATAGGGGTCTGTACAAAATAGTCGTAAACCGTTTTCGGGCGATCAACTGGATCAGCCAAAAGAAATCCTCCCCCGCCCAGTGATGAAAGAGCCGGTTCAGCAACACAAGCTGCAAACTGGGCCGCCACGGCCGCATCAAATGCATTACCTCCGTCACGAAGAATTTCCTCGGCGGCTTTTGCCGTTTTAATGTGCCCTGCAGCTACAGCTCCTTTCTTCATTTTTTGATTAAATGCTGAATTCGGTTCATCTCATTGAAGCCTAAAATCCGACTTTGATGGGAGCATGACAACTTATTTATGCTTACCGCCTTAAAACTTTTTCAATCTGATGGGTGTTTTATAGATTACCAGTATAATTACCATCCTAAATATAACGGTGAATTATCATGCTTGAATCTGTAAATCCCGCCAATCAGGAGAAAATCGAAACCTACGCCGAACACACTAAAGAAGAGATCATTTCAATACTTGAGCAAGCTGACGAAGCCCGGAAAAACTGGGATAAAACAGATTTTAGTGAGCGCTCAAAACTGATGAAAAATGCTGCCGATGTATTAAGAAATAACGCTGACCGCTATGCCAGGCTCATGACTGACGAAATGGGAAAACCCATCTCCGGTGCTCGCTCTGAAGTGGAAAAGTGCGCCTGGGTTTGTGAATATTACGCAGAAAATGCTGTGGAGTTCTTGTCGGATGAAGTGATTGAAACAGATGCATCGCAGAGCTTTGTAACGTTTCGCCCGCTCGGTGTTGTATTGGCTGTAATGCCGTGGAACTTTCCGTTTTGGCAGGTATTTCGTTTTGCAGCACCCACATTAATGGCTGGAAATGCCGGTATACTTAAGCACGCATCAAATGTAACCGGATGCGCTTTTGCTATCGAAGAGGTTTTTCGAGAGGCAGGATTCCCCGAAAATCTGTTCAGAACACTGAAAGTGCCCGGCAAAAAAGTAGCCGAAGTAATTGAAAACCCGATTGTGAAAGCAGTAACGCTTACCGGAAGTGTTCCGGCCGGAAAAGCAGTTGCAGAAAAAGCCGGTTCGATGCTTAAGAAAACGGTAATGGAACTTGGCGGAAGCGATCCTTACGTAGTTCTTGAAGATGCTGATCTCGATGCTGCCGTCGAAACATGCGTCACCAGCCGCTTAATCAATAGCGGACAGAGCTGTATTGCCGCAAAGCGTTTTATTGTTGTAGAATCGGTTCTGGATGAGTTTACTGAAAAATTTACGGCGCTTATGAAAACGAAAATAATGGGTGACCCCACTAACGAAGCGAGCGACCTGGGGCCACAGGCAAGAAACGATCTGCGCGACGAGCTGCACGGGCAGGTAATGAACAGTATAGAGAATGGTGCTGAATGTATTTTGGGTGGTGAAGTGCCTGATGAAAAGGGAGCGTGGTATCCGCCAACCGTTCTGACAAACGTTGCGCCCGGTATGCCAGCCTATGAAGATGAGCTGTTTGGCCCGGTGGCGGCCATCATAAAAGCCAAGGATGAAGAGGACGCTATCCGTATTGCAAACGACAGCAAATTCGGACTCGGAGCTGCCGTTTTTACGGAAGATGCTGAACGAGGTCGGCATATTGCTGCAAAAAAACTGAATGCCGGCTGCTGTTTTGTGAACCAGTTTGTGAAGTCTGATCCCCGGCTTCCCTTCGGAGGAGTATTGGAAAGCGGTTATGGCCGTGAGCTATCTCATTTCGGCATCAGAGAGTTTGTGAACATCAAAACGGTGTATGTGAAATAATAGTTTTTTTCACCCATATCTAAATTTGATGCTATGATTAATTAAAGTGGCATAACGGTGCGGCATTTAAGCGGTTTTGTCATTATTGGCAGATAAAGAGAATAAAACTTGTGATTTCTGCAAGAGCACAGGTTTTAATTCAGACAATGTGCGGCAAAATCCGGTTGTCCAAAGGACTCCTTGGGAGAAATGCTTGTTAACCACCGTGCCTATATTCCAGCGAGCGTTATCTCTTTTACAGATTTGAAATCTTTGGTGTTAAATGCAGCTACTTCCTGTATCCCATGTGCCAAACCGATACTGATGATTTCAAAATCGTGAACTTTCAATCCTTTGGGGTGATACCGGTTCATTAAATCGAAAAATATAGCCATCGACTCCTGTGTTGGATACACAATTTCAATACCCTGTATGATCTCTTCTATAATTTCCAAGGCTGTATTATATTCAAGATTATATCCTGATGACTTTGTAGCAGCTGCAAGAAATTGAATCAAATTTTTTGAAGTTGTAACAAGTTGATATGTCTCTTGGTCCAATATCTTTCTGGCTCTCTTGAAAAATGCAGAATCTTCATCGATTCCATAAACAAGGATATTCGTATCAACCAGAATCTTACTCATAGGCTAAAGATCGCAGATCCTCTCGGTCCAGTTTCCCTTTCAATTTTAAAGAACGAATATTTGGCGGGGAGATCTTCATTTTTCTTAAAGAGGAGAGGTAGAGGTACACTTTTTCCACTTCCGTATCGGACAGCTTGTCAATCTCTTTTTTAACTTTTTCTTTGGTAATCATAAGATCATGAATTAAATGGTATCAGTAAATTACTTAACGATGTGGAAAATTCATAAGTATTGATGAATAGTGTATCAGGTGGTTAACGGCCCTGCGTTTAAGCGGCGCGGGGATTATAATTTCTTTGAAGTAGCAAAATTAATTCCTCAGAAACAAGTTCGATCGCACATCGTCCTCGTCCGATTTAAAACGCTTTTTTAGTGTGCCGGAGGATTATACACGCGATTTCCAAGATTCTGGATTCCGATGTTGATGTAAAATTGCAAACACTGAAATCGCATTTTTTTGTTCAACAAAGTAAATAGAAAAAGGAAATCTATTTACTAAAGCTCTTCGGACTGCGCTTTTGTAAACAACTTGGTGTTGAGCAGGAGTACGAAGGACAGAAGTAATCTTTACATCTACACAACGGACAAACTCTTTCCCCAATCCCGGATCTTGGCTTTCGTACCAATCATATGCATCATCAAGATCTTTTTCAGCTTGTGGGGTAAGAATTAGCGTTTTAAGCACGATCTATAAATACTTTTCTCGGATTTCATCCCAAGACTTTCCATTCGCTGTATCTTTATCAAGAGTTTGCAAACGCTCTTCCAAAATGCTTTTATGATGCTCAGGAACATCAACTTGCTCAGGATCAGAAGCTATAGAATCCCACAAAGCTTCTACTAAAATGATCTTTTCGTTTTTATTGAGTCGTGATAGTTCTTTGATCAGCGTGTCTTCCATAATGCATGAATTAAATTAGATACAATAATTTGAACAAAAAGAACCTCGAAAGCAATCGCGGGATAAATATTGAATAGGCACACTAACGGTTTGGCGAATAAGCGGCTGGCCATTGCAATTTATTTAGGTGATAAAAAGCTGGAAAGGCTGAAACTCAAAAACAAATTCACTACCAGCAATTTGCGGCCAAGTCCGCGTTGAAGCGCTGGTTATGGAGCCAATACGTATTTAAGCTACGCTGGTCCAATCTACCAGTTTGATGTCCTTAATCCGTTTAAAATGATTCGTATTATTTGTAACCATGACCAAATCAAATGAAACAGCTGTGGCACCAATCAAAAGATCGAAATCGTCAATCACTTTCCCGGATTTTTGGAGTCGCGCCTTTTCCGAAGCATAGATATCCAGTGCAGGGAAAATTGGCAATATCTGGACACCTGTCAAGAAATTCTCCAGAGCTCTTTGATTTTTCTTTTTGGCCTGACTTTTTGCAACACCAAACTTTAATTCGGCAAGCGTGATTTCGGAGATAAAACAGTTTTCCGGACCAACTTCTTTAAATTTTGATTTCAGATCGTACAACCCCTTGATGAAATAAATGCAAATATTTGTATCCAGTAGGTATTGATTCAAAACTCTTCAATGGTTCGGTTGAATGTTCTGGACTCCTTGATTGTCTCAATCAATTCTTCAGCACTTTCATGCTCATCCCATCCGCCAAATGCTTTATAAAATTCTGTCTTCTCTTCCGCTATATCAGTTTTCACAGTATTGGTTAGCTTTGAAATAAGATCAAGCTTGTTTTGTGTGCTCATGTTCTTCAACAAAGAGAGGTAGCTTTCGATAAGTTTTGTATTTATATCTGCAGTATTCATAGCAACACCTCATTGTTTGAATTTTTTATGGCTCGAGCAATTTCCACTTTTATAAACGAGTCAATTCGCACTTATTTATGAAATGTAATGAAAAATCAGGACTCAAAGAAGATTGTAGAATTAGGAGTTAGGAGACTTGAATTTTGCGTGGTTCCATAACGGTCTGGCGGCTAAACGGTGAGGCGACCAACTCTCCAAAGCCCCTAACCGAAAACTCGTCCGTTTGAGCCGCTGGTGGATATAGGGTGG